>Ga0207713_1000050_pt1 | contig 226777 bp, 243 predicted proteins | sample KBSS64metaG_FD_184404 | JGI IMG/M metagenome (GOLD analysis project Ga0207713, IMG submission 184404) | Switchgrass rhizosphere microbial communities from Kellogg Biological Station, Michigan, USA - KBS S6-4 metaG (SPAdes) (version 2) | ecosystem: Host-associated > Plants > Roots > Rhizosphere... | reverse complement strand
TCCAGATTCTCAGCACTCAGCTTGCCGGTTAGCGCTTTAATGGCTAATTCGTTTGAAGGAGTCAGGTCAGGTAAGTACATACCAAACTCCAAAAGTGAAAAAAGAAATAAAGAGCAGGGAGGCGAACCTCCCCACTCTTTTAGTCAAACTACCGCAGGCCGAACCTTACAGGAACGGAACGCCCATGTTGTAGCCCATGCCCAGGTTGGCGCCGGTTGGGTTGTTGGAGCCGGCGGCTGCCATGGTGGCCAGACCGACACCTGGAGCGAACACCAAGCCAGTGGTACGGAACGAACCGATGTTGTTCGCGACGTTCAGCTGACCGATGCCGTCCATTGCTTCACCCAGGGCAGCCATGAAGCCAGGAGCCCAGATGTGCGGCTGAGCGAAACCGTTGATGTGGACGGCGCCGTCGAAGATCGACGAGTGCAGTTCCACGCGCAGTTTCTGGCAACGCTGCTTGAAATCTTCCTGAGGGTTGGAACCGTAGATGGTGCTCAGGTAGCTTTCGATGGCAGGCAGGCCGTTCTTGCCCTTGATGTTCGAGATCATCATCTCGTCCAGTTCTTGGGTGTTCAGCTTCTTGCCAGCAGCTTCGGCCAGGCCGTTGACCGCGATCATACCGGTAGGCATGAGCACTGGGTCTTTCGGGGTCCAGCCGTTCTTGCCCGGCTCGGCGTTGCGAGCGATGATGGCCGACATCTTGTTGTTGGTCATGGCGTCGATGATGGCAACGACGGTCTTGACCTGCGCAGCGTTGTCCTTCTTCGCCAGCAGCAGCAGGAAGTTGTGGATGGACGCGTGCGGACCGGATTGCAGCAGGTTGACCTGGAAGGTCGCGTGCGGCGAAACGTTCTGACGGATCCACTGGTTGACCAGATCGGTGTCGCTGATCTTCTTGTCGTCCAGCACGATGCGCTGAGCTTGCAGGCCGCCAGGCACCTGGGTGAGCAGGTGTTGCAGACGGATTTCCATGGCGGACAGGTTGCCACGCGAACCGACGCTGTGCTTACGCAGGGCTTCCGACCACACGAAGTTGGCGTTGGTTGCCATCAGCAGGTACAGGGCGTAGAAGTACGGGTACAGGCCGCCGTTGTAGCCCAGCATTTCACCAGCTTGCACGGCGTCCATGGTGATCACTGGACGCAGCGGGCGGTAGCCGTTGGCGTAGACCGCTTGACCCATACCGGCACCCAGGAACGCTTGCAGCTGTGCGATCTTTTCCGGGGACTGGTGGGACATGTAGAAGCGGCTGTACTCTTCCCAGCTCACGCCGTTCAGGCTGACGGTCGCTTGCACGCGAGCGATCTCTTTCGAGTTGCCCTGGTAAGCGTTGTTGCCCGACTGGTTGTTGTTGATGGTGGAAGCGATCACTTCCATGTTCGCGGCGGTCAGGGTCTTGCCCTTGGTGACGCGACCGGAGATCGCGGTAACACGAGCTTCGGCGCAACCGTCTTTGCCGTAAGGCTGCTGCGGGTTCTGGAACGGGTTCGGGGTTTTCATGTTCGCCGCAGCGGCGATTTCCTGGACCGACTTGACCAGCAGTGCTTCGTCCCATTCCGACGCCAGGAAGTTGGCGACGTTACGCGGCCATTCCTTGGTGTCGCCCGCTTCCGGGTGGTGCAGCATGTCCATGTCCTGGACGAGCATGTTGATGACGGCCACGTTCTTGATGCCCTGGGTTTCCGCTTCGCGCTGGTAGTGCGATTTCAGGGCTTCGTAGAACTGCTGGTTGGTGTACTGCACCGGCGACAGTGGAATCGAAACCTGGGACTGACCGAAGCCGCCTGGGTTGTTGATGGTGATGCGCTCGGAGCTGATGTTCAGTTCACCGGTGGAGAACAGCGTGGCCATCACGTACAGGGTGTCGCCGATCTTGCAGCTGAAGCCCAGGCCCGGCAGCGTCGCGGAGATCGAGCTGGTCAGGGTTTTCAGATCCGGGATGGTTTTGCGCTGCAGTTCGTTGGTGGTGGAAGTTTTCAGGCGCTCGTAGATCTCGGTGAGTTCCTTGAGTACGTCGCCGACGATGTTCAGGTTGCGGCTGTCCGAGGTCATCGATGCCAGGGAGAACAAACCCGCCAGACCGCTTTGGACGGTACCAGCAGTGAAAGCCGCGTTGGAGGCAGGAGCTTCACCGCCAGCTTGGGCGTTCGCTTTGTTGGTGTCTTCGCCCCAGGAAGGGTTGTAATCGCTGTTCAGGCTCATGAGTAGTTTCCTTGTTACTGAGATAGGTTTGCTTAAGCAGAACCGCTTTTTACCAATTGTTAAACATCAGTAGTAGCGATCAGACAAGTGATATAGGTTCCAAATTTTCTTACCCACCCCCGTAAAGGATGATATAGGCAAGGGTTAGAACCCCATCACAAATTTCTAAATTGCGCACTGGTCTCACCCGGGAAACTTCCCAGGCTCATCAGTGTGTATAAGATAGTAATGTATTGGAAAATTACTTATGCTCACACTCACCTTACCAGATGACGACCAGACGCATTATCCCCGAAGTAACTTCATCGGGATGGACAATCTGCTGCGAATCACCGAACTCAACAGAAGGGATTTCCGTGAGGTGGTAACTCGAGACATCTTTGTCCTCGAGGATGAACACGTCTTGGTAGGTCTGTTGCGCATGATGACCATTGACCCCGAATGGCCTTTGGAACAAGTTGTCGCGCAAGCACGCTTCCGTGCTAATTCATTGTGTTCGCTGTTTAAGATTACTTGCATCAACCGCGTAGGTGATCCCATCGAGAATGGTTTCTACCGAAACGGAACCGTAGAACAGTGGACCCTGATCGACAACAACAAGCGTTACGTGGAAGGTGTCGTTGATCTGGATACAATGAGACCCGTAGTTCCTTTATACAGCACAGTCACGAAACGCGGCTATAAGCACAGTATACTCCAGCCTGTGTTAAAACAAAAGGGTCCTGACTTCGCCATCATGGGGATCGACCCGGTAGAGCTCGCAGTAGGCTGGTGGCGCTACATGCAATACACCACCGGTAAGAACGAAGGGATCTCGGCGTATCTCTGCCAGCACCCGCTGTTCGTGGCTCAGCTGATGCACAACCAACTCAGCCTCATCAACATCATGTACGAGTTCCTGACCAAGGAGAAATCCTTCGACCAAATTGTGGAGACGGACGTAGTATCGTTTACCACCATGAACGAAGAGAAACTCCTCAAGGAATACCTGACCCATATTCTCAACGATATGACAGGTCCTCGGCTGAAGAGTTTCAATCACCTCATCAGTAAGTTCGGCAGTGTCTACCGGCGGTCACAGTTCAATTACTACACCGGTGGCCGCATGCAGTTGTTCAACCAGACCCGTTGGAGCTGGGAGCCTGCTGCGTTGAAACTGTTGGCGGTGTACCTCTCTGTGGCTAACCGGATGGGCTACCGTGCGTCGGATGTCAATAACGACATCACGCGTGCAGCAAACTCCATGCGGAAAAACTACGGCCGGATTGCGGATTCCTTCTCGAGGAAACATATTCTCGAATTGTTGGCGGAAGTCGAAATCTTGAACAAAGAGAACATGAAATACTAAAAACCATCTTGTAGGAGAACACTTCATCGGAAAAACCGGTGAGAATTTCTCCTACCTGTTTGATTTTTAAATTGAATCAAAAATAAATAAGAGTACTACTCTGGGAGCAGCTGCTCCCAGAGTAGTACTTATGGCTGCCACTTACAAGATTGGGATCTGTTCTTTCGGGAGCCCCGCCAAGAAATGCCAGACCCCATTCACCGGATCAATGTCGACTTCGTCCAGAAGCACGTCCGGTTCTTCCTCGGTGCAAATGCTCTCCAGCATCTTCGTAGGACCCGAGGTAAACCGAAGACGTCGGCCGAGCATGTCAGTTACCAACAGCGTACTGCCGGGTTGCAGCGGGCACTCGATGCCAGGCATCATGAGACGCATCTGGAGTGGGAAGTTGGAAGGGTCACTCCAATCTGGTGGGACCCAATCGTTCACGCAATAACCGAACTCACCTTTCTTGATTCTCATGATTTCGCCTCGCGTGCGTGTTGGTACATTTCGATCAGAAGGTCCAAATACCCTGGGGAGATTTCGATGCTGAATTCACGACCCTCGCCGATCAATTTGGTAAGAAGTTTAATGCCCTCGTAGGAGGGCGCGTAGTATCGTTGGGGATGATCACAGTAAATCCAACTAACGCAGATTCCTTTCTGGATATAGATTACATCCAGGTCAACTGAGGCCGCCAGTTCAACTTCACCACCCCTGAAGAGGAACGAGGGATCGTGTACATCCACGAACGCACCGTCCCCAGGAAAGACCATGCCTGATTTCTTGTCACGAAACCAAACAAGGTCTTTGCGAGTCACATCCAACTCGCTTTCAAACAAGCTCGTACTCATTAAACACTCCCGTTAGTGTTCGTCAGAGACCAACCGTGTGGTCTTACCGTTCAAGATGTACAACCCCAGTGCTTCAAGGATTGCATAGATCGACTTCAAGTTCTGCGAGATGATCAACCGGGTGTCCACTACCGGCAGGATCTCTTTGGGAATACCACCCATGCCAGAGATCATGTCAACTGGGATATACACCGACGTCAGGTTGTTACGTGACTCCAGTGCCTTTTCCAGTTTCTCGCCAAAGATGGTTCCCTTCATCGAATCGAAGTAGTTCCGCATCTTCGTCTTGTTGCTCATCGACAGGTTAACCTTGTAGGCCTTGTACGGCAACGTAGGTGCATCGCCATAACGACCTGCAAAGACTTCCTCCCAGATCTCGTGGTAGAAGAAGATCGACGACGCTGGGTTGCTGTAAGCACTCTCTTCCTTGATGGTGTTCTTGGTCAACCAGCTGTAACCACCACTTTCGATCTCTTCGATCAACGAACGCTCAATGTCAGCAATCTCAGCCAACAACTCAGCAGGGTCAATCTGTTTACGATCATAGATCGCATCCAGTACACTCCGCATAAGCTTGCCAGTAAACTCCCGTACTTTGAGTGCGATCTTGACACCCCGTAAGTGAACACCTTTCAGTTCTAACTTCGGTACGTCGTACAGGATACCCTCCAGCATCAACTGCAATGCGAAGTAGTGCTTCGACATCGAAGTCGTTACGTACGAGCTGAAGAGGTACTCGTTCTTCATGTTCGGGCGATACAGGTACTTCTTCGCCACGTTCATGTTGGAGCTGAGGCGCGCGTGCTGGTCGACTGCAATCGAACGAATGAAGTACGTCAGTACGCCGTTGAAACTCAACGCCATGTCAAGGTCATTCTGGTCGACGAAATCATCAATGATCATGTCAACCGAATAGATCATCGAGTCCGTGTCAGAGGTCAGTACGTTCTCACGCACCAGCTCTTTCACATCGAACATACCCGACGGCGGAATGTCTGCCTTGAGGAATGCCCTGATGAAATCGTCCCACTTCACTTCCAGACCAATGTGGTACGCGTTCAGCGCAGCAATCTGATCCTTGGTGGCCTTCTTACCCATCTTGGTGACACAGAGGATCTCGTAGTCACTGTTGGCAGGCTTACAGCTGTTGTTCTCGTTGAGGTCCGTTGGGAGCTCAGGGATGTGGCACCACTCGCTGAAGAACTGCTTCATCAGCTCGGGGTTCGTGACGTACAGACCACGAATGTCCATCGAGCACAGAACAATGGTCAGTTCCAGCGGCGACAGAATGCTGAAGAAGTTTTCGATTGCATTCAGCTTGGTAGGGTCGTTCCAGTAATACGACGCACAACGACGCACCATGTCCATACACTGGTCAATGGTGGCGTAGTTCATCTTGTATTTCTTGATGACCTTCGCAATCTCGCCACGACGTGCATGTGCCAGGGTACTGATAAACAGATCCATGGCTTTGTCGTAACTGAGTAATAATCGGTTACCCGTAATCAGACGTTCGTTCAGCATGTTAGCTGTCGACGTCAACGACCGGCAGAAGCTGGTCAGCGAGGTGTGGCCCGACTTGTTGTACAACGGAGTACCCGAAGACGACATACCACCCGACTGGGCGTTGTTGAAGATCTTCAAGGCGTTCTGGATTTCGTTGAACGCCTGTGCTGCTTCTTTGTCGCTAACGGCGATCGCTTGCTTCATCTTCCCTTTGTAGAGACGACGGAAGTCAATGAACTGCTCAGTACCCTTAGCGTTAACCGATTGCTCATCGTTGGTGTTGGTATACGCAACCAACGAAGGCGACAGGTGGTAGTTCTTTTCTTCTACTTCACCGAAGAACTCACGTGCGGTCATTACCGTTGGAACACGGTCGCCGACTTTGTTCTTCTTAAAGACTTTGAACTTGGCTTCCTTAAAGCCATTCTCATTGGGGATGAAAACTTCACGACACAGTTCAAGGATATGTTCGTAATCGTGGCCGTACATCACCGACAGGTAAGCAGCTGCCAGTTTGTGATATCCCTTGACGATATCGCGATCAGGTGTATAGGCTACCTCCTGGAAAGGAGATAAGTGTTGTGCCATCGCAGTCATGCTAGACTTCTCTCAATCCGTTGGGTACATAATAAAAAGATTACCAACCAAAAAATAAAAAGTAGATTACCGTGCTCCCCTAATTAATAGGGAACACGGTATTCGGTTACATTCAAGACGCTTTGTCTTGGACGTTGAGGTTGATGCTCGCCCCGATGCTGGTGAAGAAAGCCAGCGTAGGACCACGCCATTCTTCCCGCCAGTTCTCGATGGTGATGTCAGCCCGACGTCCTTCGATGATCTTGAAGGTAGTGTCTTGAATCCACGGTACGCCGATCACTTCCAGCTGACCGTTGACCGCGTCTTTGAGGATCAGGTAGTCGTAAGCGTTTGGATCGTCAATGCCGTTGACCTTGTTCTTGAAGAACGGGAACAAGTTCTTGTGCTTGACGTTCAGCTCGGGGTCAATACGAACGGCCGTGCTGTAACCCACGGTATTCGAATCGACCTTCGAGTTGATGCGCTCGCCACCGATGAGATCGTTCCGTACCAGTTGGAAACGAACGATATCACCTTTCTTCGGTAAAGTGATTGCCATGATCTCTCCCTAAATGTTGAACCGCAATTCGATAATCACCAGGGGGAGCAAATACGCCTGCCCATCCCGCACTACCCTGATCCCCGGACCGCTGGTCACGGTAATGTCATGGACGATGCCAACGCGATAATCAAACATGAGGATTTCCGACAACGTGCCGTCTTCTACCACATTGTCTTGTGGATCGTCGATACCGCCCCGCAACATCGCCTCTGCCTGATCTGCCAGTGCGTTCCTGGCAACTTCAAACGACAGCCCTAGGGGAGAATCGTAGTTGTGAACGTGGAGCAGATGATCGAGCACGCTTTCGTAATCGATCGTCAGGTACAGGTATTTTTGTTCCCTCATGGGCGTTACTCTACATACTGGAATACAAATGTGAGAGAGGCCGAAGTACACCGCGCGTTAACAAGCGTAACGCTCCCATAAGAGGCTACTGCCGTTTGCAACAGCTGCATGGTGTTGAGAAAGTCACGCTGCAGTTGTTGTTGGCATTCTTCAATCGGGTGAGTAAAGCCAGCCGCCGGTGGAACGTTGATCACGCCTTTGATTTGGCATGCTTGAAGCAGGTTGTTGTACACCCCCATCATCTCACCCACATCCGTCAATGGAGGGCAAGAGACTACGTGAGTGAATGTGCGTACTTGCGGTTCAGTCATCTTCAATCTCCACTACAACTGCATAGGCGAGGACATTCCAGCGGTACAATGAACCCGCCAGTTGCAATTGCCGAATCTGGGTTGCCATCTCCATCAGCTGTGGCATGGCTTCGTTAATCAGTACCTGCGCCGACAAATCGTTCAGGTCAAGTTCTGATCGAATGAATTCTGCAGTCACGTCGTAATTGTGATCGTTGTGAGCCCAATACCCGATCATCGATGAAATGACGAACGTGGTCTCTTGGATATTGAACCCACACTTTTCAAAGATCACTGGAAGCGTCCCCATGGGGAGTGTTACTCGCTTCATAGCCACTCCCCTCTGATGAATTCTTCCGGAGTGTCGACAAACTCGTCGACAGGTAATGATGCAAGGTCCCGTGGGTCAATGCCAATGAGCAAGTGCGCATTGGGTAAGATCCGAAAAGCAAACCCGTGTTCCAACTCGGTCTTGCTGGTTAACTGGCAAACAAGGGTATCAATTTTCGCTACAGCATCCTGAATGATATCTAGTAGGTCACTGTACGGAATGTAGTACTTTGCCAATTGCCCAGTCGTGTAACGACCGTCCATCAAAACGCCTTTCTTACCGGCCCACGTCACCACACTCTGCTCGAGCAGGTCGTAAGCCACTTCCCCATGGCGATGGAAGTTAGAGCTTGAAATTGCCGCCCCACCCTCTACCCGTAGGGTCGTTAACAGTTCTTGCATATCGATCTGAAAGAACCGGAGTTCGTCGCTTAGGTGGTTGTTGGCTAAGACTAATAGCGTCAAGGAGTTCATTGATTTCGTCCGATCCGGGGTTATCACTGACAACCTCTGCAATAGGCTGCCTGGCGCGCGGTGTCTTCCTTCTGTCCCCGTTAATACGGAAGGTGGCATCTAGGTCCATTTCAATCGTAATCCGATGGAAATGAGGCCCCAAGCGCTTACTGGTCATTTTGATCTGCAACCGCTCGTCCCACCCGTGTTTCTTTTGTTCCTTCTGAATATGCTGGATGTATTCCACCATGGTCAGGTCTGGTGTTACCAGTTGGTAACTGTCCTCCATGATATCATTCAGCGTCCCTAGTATTGAATCGCGCTTCCGTGGATCATTAACGACATCTACCGCAGCTTCGACCATTCGAACGACAATCTCTTCCCGCACAGATTTATCGATCTTCTCTCCCGTAACCAACATCGAAGCCAAATCGTTAACGTTAAATGCAATCACGTTCCATCTCCCCTAGTAATCAAACGTCACGATAAACTTACCACGGATTCCCCCCAGTGAACGCAAGCTCACAGTTGCCTCCCGGGGAATGCCAATAGCCTGTTCAGCGATCTGCTCTCTAAAGGAGTTAAGGTCGTCGCCGTACATGCGATGGTAAGTCGTGCCGTAGGTGATATTGCTGAATCCCTCATCCGTCAGGACGGATATCAAGTCAATGACATCCAAGCCTCTTGCGAGACGTTTTCCTTGGCCACCAATAGGTAGGGATAGGGCGTAGTCGTCTAAACTCACAGTGAAGCTCTTTGCCACCTTCTAGACCCCTTTGTGTCAGCTATGTCCTATAGATATTAAAAGTCCGTTGAAAAGAACTGTGAAATATCAAAAAACAACATAGACCCCTAGAGCACCGAGGATCTCTCCCCGGCACCCTAAGGTTCTACTACTTCGTTACACGAAGCTCAGGCCGTTGCCGTCCAGCTTGGCGCCGCCGCTGAGGTCCTTCTGTGGAACGTAGGTTTTCTTGGTTTCCGCTTTCAGCGCGTCCAGTTGTTCCATCTGCGCTTCCAGCTCTTTGACCGCTTCGCCGTGGTCGAGCAGCATGTGCAGCTCTTTCACGTTGCCGGGGCGGTTGTTCTGGTCAGCAAACACACCGGTGGTGCGCACTGCCACGCCCTTGAAGCGAGGGATCACGTCGTCGCTGCTGGTGAACAGCGAAGCCACCGCGATTGGCAGACGACCTTCGAAACCGTCGCCTTCTTCGAAGATGCGCTGGTCCAGGAAGCTGATGCGGCTGAGCGCTGGCGGGATCTGCTGGTAGCGGGAGTACTCGAGGAAGTTCTTGATGTCCTGGTAGTCCATCTCGCCGTTGGACTCCGTCAGGAACAGGCTCAGCATGTCGCAACGATCAGCGACGCGCTTGTTGGTTTCGCCGCGCTTCTCGTTCTCGGTGTTCCAGAACTCGAGGTACGGGATCGGCATGTTCAGCAGTTCAGGTCGCACTTGGTTCGAGAACCAGGTCAAGGTGTTCACGCCGTTGGCGAATTCAACCTGGGAGGTTTGGTCACCGATGAACACACCCACCGCTGGCAGGCCTTTGTTCTTCAGGTAGCGGAAGGTCAGCAGTGCCAGCAGCGAACCAGTACCGCCGGTCAGGTTGCAGACCACGATGTTGAACACGCCGGGTTTGTGCTTGGCCAGGGCCGAGTCGACGAACGGCTGCGCAGCTTCGTAGTTGGTGCTTTGGATCTTGCCCGAGCCTTTGGCGGCTTGGTTCGGATCATCCGGCAGGGAGATGCGCTCGATCGGGAAATCCGATACCGGGATGTTGGCTTCCGAAGCATCGAGGCCGACGAAGGTGGCCTTCTTGTTGCCGAAGGCTTTGGCGGTTTGCTTGATGAGGTCGCCGATGTTGATGCCAGTACCGCCGCAGAGGTAGTAGGTCAGTTCCGATTTTGGTGCGGACATTGTGAAGTCTCTCTTCAAGTTACCGTTGGAAAAAGATCATTGTGATCTCTACCGAAATGATGTAGGTCTGAAATATTCTTTCCCGTTGCCAAACCTACATTTGCTGCAATTCGTACAGGCCTAAAAATAACCTCCCACCGCCCCAGCGGGGAACTGCCTAGCGGCAGGAGGGTTCCCATCTAAGAGAACGAAGAGCCTGATAAAGGATACCCGTCTTGCTGGAGAACCTAACCAAAAGCCAACCAGCCGTACACGAGTATAAGATATGGTCAGCCAAGTAACAAAAAAATAAAGTTAGTACCTCACCAACTCCTGGCCCGAGACGGGGTTGGCCAGGAGAGGTGAGGGGGCAGGGCACAGCAATGGCACAGCAACAGCAAGGGAGGCACAGCAATGGAACTATCACACGGGGCACAGCAGGGTGGAACGGATTCAGTGGGGTTTTTCTGTAGCCTGCCGATGAACGCAGACCTAACCGGCTTTACGGGACACTCGCCGGTTATTGCGGTAGGTTTATCACCCCCAACCTTGCCACGAACCTTCAGCCACTATCTCAGAGCAAACTTCATGAGTTCACATAGGATAACAACAACTCAGTGGATCGTTGCAGGCGCTTCTGCCACTTCAGGGGTATGAGGGGTAGGGGCAACTTCTGCGTCGGTCCGTTGAGCCGGTGGAGCTGACGGTTGTACGGTTTCCAGTGCCGGTGGGCGCTTGCTCAGCACTGCCGGAACCGGAGGAACTTCAAAGATCTGCAGGTTACCGCCGCAACCTACGTCGAGCTTGCACGCTGACTTGACACCCAGGCGCGCACCTTTGCCAATGGCCATGACACCCAGGGCAAAGTCAGTACCCGAACCAATCGCCACCGGTGGCAGCATCGGCAGGAGCTCATGGCGGTCCCGGTTGCGTTCTTTGGTCTTCACGACCTTCCACGTCCAGAGCTCGCCCTTCTCGTTGATCACCAGCGCGTGGAACGCGATGTTGTCCTGATCTTCGAAACGGGTCTTGTGGGAGATACCCTCCTGGAGTTTCTCTTTGACGTAGTCAATTGCCAAGGCATCCCCAGCCAAGCCGAAGGCGATTACCTTGACGCCGTTGATTTCCCAGTACTGGTCATCCTCCGGGGTGTAAATCTTCCGGAAGGGGCTCAGGCATACGGTGTCACCCAAAGTCATTTGGGAATCGCTGACAAGTTCTTTGCCGTCGAATGCGATGATGGTCATGTGTATACAATACTCCGTGACTTGGTGTTTCGGTTTGGTTAGGTTCGTGTAATATTCTTTTTGAGTTACAAATCAGTGATGTAGGTTTGAAATCCTCCCGTCCCCTTCTGTTTACCTCGCGTGCGCGTTTAAGTTAATATATCTTTTTAGATATTTAAGTAAATTAAGATAAATCTTAAAAGCAAATTAGGATACTACTACTACGTAGTAGGTTCTTTAGCGCACGGAGCGCGTCCGCGCACGTGCACGCGGAATAGAGAAGGGAAAGGATTTTTCTGACTGAGTAAATTGGGAAATAAGAATTTTTAACACTCTGAATTTTCCGAAGGAATTGTCTAACGACAAATCTTCAAAACCCCCGCCAGGAAAAATCTTCTATCCCCGCCCCGCCGAGGAAATCGATTATAACACCCCGACCAGCGTCGTAGACAACGAACAAACCATAAACCCACCCAACCCTACCGGGTTGAGCAGATCGTTGATTTAACGCGATTCTAGAACGTTTTAGATTTTGGGATAAAAACCGTCAAAAGGGATGCTATAGACCAACTTAGTAGAACGGGGATAATGGTGTTCCTGTAGCAGAATAGGGGTTGAACATGAACTGTGTTGATTACGCCATCAACCGGATTCTGAACGGTTCAGATATCGACCAGTACCTTCTGGAACTGGCGTTCAAGAATCCAAACGCAAACTACGCGGGTAACTGGTTTAACCTGGTCAACCAGACCACCGTTGAGCAGGGCATCCGCGAGAAAGTCATCCACCGCCTGGTACTCCCGGCCTGTAACGTGAGTGGTGGTAAAACCGAGTTCCTGGACTTGTCTGGAGCCACCACCACTGACCTCGGTAACGGGTGTATGGAGGTCAACGTACCAGACGTCTCCACCGGAGGTCGGAAGATCATCTCGGTGACGGAAGTGTATCTGGGTGCCATGACTTCGGCCGTCGGTCAGCTGGGTATGGCGGTCAGTGAGAACACCATGTGTGGGAGCGGTGCTGGTAACGACATGCTCCAGGGTTTGATCGATGGGTTGTCCCCTCAGCGGAACTTCCCGTTGACGTTTACCAACTTGCACATGAAGGGTAACAACTGCTTCGTGATCTTTGGTATCCCGAACGGGAACATTTCCCTGTCGGCCAAAGCGGTCATGGAGTACGACTCCGGCATGAGCAGCATTTCGCCACGTCACTACGAATACTTTGCCAAACTGGTAGAGCACGCAGTGAAGGCGTATATCTACCGGACTTGCAAACGCCCAACCAACGAAGCCATCATGCGTTCCGGTGTGAGCCTGAGTGACATCAAGGACGACATTGCGGAATACCGTGATGCGTGGACCAATTACGAGGAATACCTCAACGACACCTGGCGCCGTTGCATGGCGTGGAGTGACCGTCAGTTGGTGGTGGATACTGTCAACGCGGCTGTTCCTCGTCGCATGTAACCGGAGTTCCCATGACAGCCTTTTTCGATCCATTTGAATCAGAGTTCTCGTTGTTTGAAGGCTTGGAAGATCACGGTCCCGGTTGCATCAAGGGTATGCGTGAGCTTTTCGAAGCCATGGGTGGTATGGAAGCCCTGTTGACGGATGTCAACTTCGAAAGCAACGGTGCGATCCTCCAAGTCTGTGAACGGTTTGGTACCTACCTGGAGATTACTCCAAAGTGGGCCTTGACCTTGCAGAAGTACGTGTATGCGTTCATCACACGTAAGACCGGTCTGGTCGATTACATGGAGTTCTTCGGTAGCCCTTACCTCGGACTCCACAAGATCACCTTCACCACCGCTGACCGTAACCAGTGGTTCACGGACATCTTCGACGTGGACGAGGAGGAACTCAAAGAGAACCTCCACAACTGCAAAGCGATCAACAAGGATTGGTCGGTGGTCGGCGATGTGTTCAACTTGACGGTTCCGTACCTGCTGTACCGGATCCACAAGTCAACACTGGATGCCAAAACCAAGCACCAGGCCATGGTCGACGTGGTGAGCATGTATCACTACAAGTGCTTGACCTCGATCATCCACAACGACTACCCGTTCCAGGCGCGCCGTGAAGTGGCGATTGAGACCTACAACCGACTGAGTCTGAAGTATGACATCCGCCGGTACGGTTCGTGGAAGAAGCTGATCCAAGCACGGGCTGAGTACATCCTCGATCCCAAGACGGGGATTCACTACGAAGCCTTCACCAAAATGCAAGACGACAAGAAGATCGTCTACATGGTCGGTGACATCCAGAACCGGTTGCGTCGTGCGATCAACGACATCAACAAAGTGTTCCACGATGTGAAGAACAAGACGAACATCGTGAAGCTGGACAACGCGAAGGTGAACCTCGGGGACGAATTGAGTCTGAAGTCCGTCTCCAAGGAAATCACCCAGTACGCCATGTACCTCGAACGTATCCTGACCGAGCAAACCTCGTTCTACAAAGACGAGTTGGTCGGGTACGCCAACGAAGCCCTGGAAGGCTCTCCTCGAGATAAACTGGCATTCGTGGTGCAGCGCTTCCCGGCGTTGTACAACAACCCGAAGAAGCCCAAGTACAAGGAATTCGCAGATGCGGTCTTGACCCACCTGTTCGAATACCTGCACGCCAACAGCATCCAAAAGACTAACGTCTACGATGTGTTGAACAAGATGCGGGGTGCGTATGGGGCTCCTCGTAGCAAGAACGACACCGTCAAGGTTATCCGTACTGTGGGGGATGAGTTGGTCAAAGAACTGACCGGCATTAAAACTCCACAGAAGGTCCAATTGATTAGGACAGCGCTGAGTTTGTATTTCGTGCTACGGATCCTGTCCAAGGACTATTACGAATAACTTGGCTTTACCAACTTCCCAACGCTTTACACAAGGATGCAACACATGAGCCTCGCCACTCTGAAATTCGCCAACCTCACCCAGAATGCCAACGTTGTCATGGGTCACACCCAATTCGATATCAAGGGCCAAGTTGAAAACGTCATCGCCATCTCTCCGGTCGGCGAAAGCGAGTTCACTGACCCCAAGGCCACTCGTTTTTACCTGAGCCCCATGATCGCTCAGACCGCGTTCGACGACCTGAGTAAGGGCGGTGATGTACTTACCGCGTTCGCTGGCCGTAGCTACGATGAAATGCAGGCTCATCTGCTGAAGAACCAGAAGTAACCAGCCGTAGCGTTTACTACCCTCTGCCCTTGCGGGGCAGAGGGTAGTATTCACTTATGCCGCTCTTCGGTTTTGCAACATCCGCTTGGAACGCTCGACCTTGGCGTCTGCCAACAGCTGGTCGATGGTCAACAGCTTGTACGTTTCTGGTGGGAGCAGTTTGCTGAGTTTGTAAACCTCGGCTTCCAACCGTAGCGCCAAGATGTTGTCCCGGGTATTGAGCAACTCTTCGGTGAGTTCGTTGATCCGTTTCTTCAGGTTGTCGACAAACGCCTGAATACTTGGATCGATCTTCGGTTCTTCCTTGGTCCGACCCATGGTCAGCAGGTTACGCACATCCGACAGCGCAATACCCGTTGGGATACCGTACATCGGTTTGTTTGCCCCCAGCTTGATGAACCAGTAAGTCAACAGCCACGCAATAACCAAGTCGTCGTGTTGCTTCGAATCGTGGTCGATGCGGTCGCCTTTAGTCCGCAGGTTGATCAACTCGTCCGCCAGCTTGTCGTAGGCAATACCGTAACCAGTTACCCCGACCGCTTCTTGCAAGAGGCCGTACAGCACAGCCCGGCTCTTCGACGTCGTGTTGAACCCGAAGTGTTGCTTGAACTTGAGGTAGAAGTTCTTGTTGCGGTAAGCAAACTTGGTGTTGTTCACTTCCGCATACTCCTTTTCATGGTTCACCGGATCTTGGTAGATCTGGTTATAAATCCGCGTAAACGGATCCATCCCTTTCATGGGGAGCATGATCAAGAGGTTGTCGATCATGTGGTGAGCATAGTTACGCTCGATGATGAGCATGCTGTTTTGCAGCACTTCCAACATGTCCACGATGATCTTCGTTACGTCGTCCAGGAACGCCAATGGATAACGTCCTACCCCAACCACCTTACCGGTCCGTATACTGCGGATAATCAACGTACAGGCGTCCTTGTTGATTGCCGATGAGGTGTCCACCCCGATGAGGAAGAAGTCGTTATGCTCTTTCTTGCTCATCTCCATCAGTTGCTCTTGGGTCACAAAGAAGTCCATGAAGAGCCCACTGTCCCGGTACTCCTTACTCCAGATCTTGTCCCGCTTGATGTTGTTGATGGCCTCCCGGGTTACGTCGTCGAACACCCGGTTCTCACCGTCCTCCACCCACATGAGCAGCAAGTCGATTTTCGCCTTACTGATACTCAGGTTCAGCAAGTCGATGGTTTCTTTCACCCACTCCCTGTCCTTACCGAGCTGCAGGTAGTTATACACCATCGAAACCGCAGGTGCGGTAGTCTTCTTAGGCGAAGCCCTGAGCAGGCGTTCCTTGAGATGACTTTCGCTGTAGGAGTCGAAGAACTTCTCCCGCCATTCGGTAGCGTCCATCAACTTCTTGAACATGAACTCCCCACTTGGGTGGAGGGTAGTGTTCGGCGTGGTGATGTGGGCAATACCGTACGGCTTACCTTGCTTACGGGCGTTCTCCATCGCGGTCAGTGCAGAAGGTGCACAACCGTTAATGATCTCTTCGATGAAGTTGATGTAACCGCTTTCGTCGTAGATCGTGGTTTCTACCGTGAGACCACGACCCAAGTCACCAGCAGCATCCCGACCCATTTGCGGCACAGAGATGGTGAGGGTGTTAACGTTCTCATCACCAAAGGCCTTGTAGTTCAGGTAGTTACCGGAGTCCTTGTCTCGCCACGTTGGGTTCACCAAGTAGTCCGGCATACAGGTCCGGATCTTCTTAACCGCGTCAATGAACTGAGCCCGGTTATCCGACTTCAACGTGATGAGGTGAGACTTGTACCCCCGGCCGTTGATGTAGGTCAACCAGAAGTTGATAACCTGAACCGACACGGTGTTGTGCGTGACAATGAAGTCATCCGTGATGTACAGCTGTTCTTGGTCATCAACCTCAATGCACGTCGCGTTGTCGTCGAAGGCATAGTCGATGCGGTTAACGTACAGCTTGTTGGTGAGAGGGATCATCACCGCCTTGCTGTAGAACTTGAACGGTTGAACGTTGTGTTCCTGGATCGGCAGGGTGATCTTCAGTTCACAACGGTTCTGCTGAGCGGTGCCACCCAGGCTGTTCACCAGGTACTTCACATGACGCCCTACGGTGACGCTAGGGGCACGATAAACGATTCCCTTCGTCGCACTACCACCTTGGTCCAAAAGACCGTGTAACAGCGCGATGCGGTCTTCCAGAGCACCGTCGAGGTACTCATGTGGCAAACCGTGTTTAACGTCGAAGTTAATCTCCGCACCGTTCAGACGGCGAATGATCCGTTGGTCACCTTCACCGATCAGCTCGTAACCTTCCGGTAGGTGTTCCCGGACGTAGGTGTCTTGAGCAACGCCGTGGCTGGTGTAGTACAACCGACCTTTCGATTGCCAGGCGGTGTACATCAGACCCATGATGTACGGATGGATCTTCAGCTTCTTCTTGGGCCCGTCAATGGGTGCTACCAACGGGACTTCGAAACGACGTCTCCCACCCTTCTTGTCCAGTTCCAACGCCAAACGAGCGGTACTGAAGTCACCGGTGATCCCGTCCTTGTTGTCGAACAAGGTCCACAAGTGTTCAGCCCCCACTTGGGTAATACGGCCGTCACTCATGGTGACGTTGTACAGACGCATGACACCTTGTGGATGGATGCCCATCACACGGCTGGTCTTACCATGACGGTTCCAGATCTCGTCGCCAGTACGGAGTTCGGAGATCTTCTTCCAGCTAACGTTACCGTCTTCACCCACCACAGCCACTTCGTTCTGATCCCACTGCATCTTGCCTTGCTGACGCGGCATGATCATGTACGTGGTGATGTGGTTCAGGTAAGTCCAGATGAAACTGATGTTACCCCGGTTGGCCATGAAGTTCAGTTCAGGCTTCAACCGACACACCTCTCGCAGGAAGTACCAAAAGTTAGCTCGGCATTCTTCTGCAATCCAGGTGCGTTGTTCGTTGGTCAAATCCTCAGCGTAAGGATCCACCCCTTTCAACATAGGGTTGTTCAGCTGGAGGAGGAAGTAGTAGTTCTTGATTCCTTGCTTCCGGAAGACTTCGGCTGTCCGGAGGAAACTGGCGTTCTTGGTAGAAAGGTCAGCCGCTGCTTTGTAGCGAGCAAAGTCTTTCAGGAAACGGACGGTCTTGATACTGCTCAGACTGTCTTCGTTGAAGTGTGCCATGATGAGTTCATCACGGGTACGCTTGGTGTGATCGATCCGCAACCTGCGATCATCGATCAGCTCGGTTGGAAGATTCTGACAGCCCAGGTAGTCCACCAGGTCCGTCGCGAACTTCAGTACGGGATTGTCAGATTCTGAAGTCATGCGTAACTCCGACAAAAGCGGAATGATGAAAAGGTAGCCTAGGCCACTGGCCTAGGCTACCCAAGGGGGTGTTACTCGCTCGCTTCGTCAGCGTCACTGATATCAGTGATCTCGGCACAGTCCTTACGGCGCTCGTAAGTCAAGACGCCGAGGTCGTCGTAGATGTGAACGTCGCGGTGCTCACCGTTCTGGAGTACAAACTCCTCGCGGGTTTCCTGCGTTGCTACGTTGTACATACGCACGACAACTTCTTTGTCATCGCTGCAATGCGCTTGAACTTTTACGGCTGAGGTCATACGCTTCTCCTACGTTAAAGACAGAGCAGCCGGGTCGTAACCCGGGCTGCCCCCACTGTAGAATTTAAACCTCTACAGTGACACCTGTGGTAGCCAGCTGAAGTTCAGTGCCATTGGCCGCTTTATTTACCCAGTTGATATACCACGTTTTACCTTTCTGCAACTCGATGTTGATCGGGTTGTTCTTGTTCCAGTCGGCGATCGCAAAGCGCCAGCGACGACCATCTTCGTGCATAAAGTCGAAGTGGGTCGGGTTTGGAGCTTTGTCTTCGTCGTAGGTGTCGTAGCTCGGGTTGACCTTCCAGAACAGCGCATCCAGCCACGCTGCTTGGTTGGCCATGCCGTTGGTGAGGTTGAAGGTAGACGACGTACCATTGTTGACAGCCTTGACGGTGAGTGCGTCGTAGGCAGCCTTGGCAGCATCGAAACCAACCGTCCAGCGGGTACCTGGGCCGTTGACATCTTTGTTCAGGATGATCTCCGTGTACTGGACGTACGTGACACTCTCGTACGTCTGTGCGACGTTCTTGAGGTTCAGGTTGAAGATCATGTTCTGAGCCACCCCGTACGACTTCGGACGGAACGCAGGGCTCTTGTCGTTCAGCGTAACCATGGCGGTCACATCGATGAGCGTCTTGCGGTCCAAGTCGAACAGGAAGTGTTGGAGCTTGTAACCCCCGATCGTCGCGTCCCATTGCGGGTACGTGTAGATCTTCGGCGAGTAAGCACCTTTAACCGAACCGGCCGTGATGGTGTACAACCGGGCCTTGTGGTTCGGACTGCCTGGTTGGGCAATGTAGTGCTGCTCGTTGTCAGCGAAGTTGTAGTTGAGCGACAGCTCACCCACCATACCCGGTGCCTTCGGACGCCACTCACGCAACCCGTACAGCGAGAACTTCGTCCCGTTGACTGGCAGAGCATCGGTCTTGGTACCGTCGGAGAAATGCGCCACTGCGCGCAGCTCCACCGCCAACAGCGGTACGTTGATCGGTACCATGATGTTGTCGGGATCGCTGGTGTTGGAGAACCATGGCGACAGGAGCTCGATCTCGGTCACGTACTTCATGCCGATCTCGTGGTCCTTCATGTACGCGCAGTCCTGCACCATCAACATCTGCACAGGCGGAATGAACTGACCACCCTGGTCGTAGAAGACCACGGTGCAACGCGAACCATCCGGCAGGGCTTCTTTGTTCATGGTGACACTGAACGGCCCGGTGGTCATGATGGTCTGGTTGTTGAGGTCTTTGATCGCTGCCAGCTTGCACGGTACTTGCTTGCTGATCATAACTTGACCGGCGTTGTACTGCGCGCTGATGATCTTACCCGTGTCCTTGTCGAGGTTGTTCCCGTAGAACAACAGGGCGTAGGCTGCATCAGGGCGCATGATGGTCGCGTCGATACGCGCCACCGGAGGACGCACGCTGTAGTCGATTGCCAGCAGCGCCTCACCGGCCATTGGACCACCCCGCAGACCGAACAGGGCATCCTGGTCAGCAGTGTTACCTGCATTCCCATTCTGCAGCGCCCAAGGACTCAGGGTAGACTTCAGGGTAGCTTCCCAGTCGACCTTCTCCACAACAAGGATCAGACCATTAGGTTGGTCGAAGACCAGCTCCCCTTCTTGCGGGACCACGTAACGATCACGCTCTTCGATCGGGTGCTTGTCCGGATCGTAGATGTGTTCGATGTAGTGGAAGGCACGCCGCTCACCCGCGTTATACGGAGTGATCGACGTACCAGCAACGGCATTGGTAGCCGAGCTGTTGGGGGAACTATCGAACTGTGTTGTTGACATTGAAATGCCCCTCAATGGCACAAGCAGATTCCAGGTACATATCGTTCACCTGCTTAATGAAAAGAAGCTCCTTGGCCGTCACCACCAGCTTACCGAAGTTCGCATAGGGCATGATTGCAAAGTAGCGTGGGTCATACTTCATGATGACAGGGTCGAACTCCAGCCACCACATGTAGGCTTTCACCGCGTCCTGGACGTCTTGACCGCTGTACGCAGTCTCACTGCCCTTGAGGGTAGGGAGTTTGATGAAGCCGTTGATCAAGCCGTTTACCACCACGCTCAAGAACGGGCTGAACACCCGGTACTTGTCTTGCAGGTTCGGCAACACCGGAACGTTAGGCCCTGGTGGTTGAGCAGGACCACCCGGTTCCCAAGTGATCTCTTCCGCCGCTGTGGTGGGCTTAGGGAGGTACTTGGTCAGGTAATCACTCACCCGTTGGTCGACTTCCCGACTGCGTTGCCGCAGGTAGTACGTGTCGTAGTCCTTGACGAACCGAATCGGACAGAAGACGTGCTTCACCATGTAAGGCAACCCGTTGAGGATGCTCCACTGGTTGTCCGGTACTTCACGTTCAGCGCGAGGAACCTCGTCGCTCATGTAAAGCGCTCCGCCAATAACCGTACGAGTAACTCGATCACCGCGCAGGTTATAACGACTAACACGGCCAATGACACCACCGTCAATAAACCCCAGTTCAGTTTCCGAATTCGGGTTATCCACGTCCGTATGGAAGCCATGCGCCCTCACTGTGATGGTCTGGGGACCGTCAACAATGAACTGCTTATTGACGATGTAGCAGTACTTATCCTTGTACACCCAATCCACTTTGTCGATCAGTGGATGGCCATTCAACCAGATGTCGATCTGGGCAAACGAGATCGGGAAGATCAACCCGCCGTCTTCGTAGATGTGCGTCAGCGCAAACGCCAAGCTGTGATCGAGGTGATCCAACTGGAACGTATACGCCAAGCTACCTCGGTTACGGCAGATGATGCCCCGCTGGTTGGTTTTGTCCAAACCCGTCCAGATGAGCTTACCGTTCTCGATCTTGTAGATCGCGGTATTCCCAGTGACGTTGGTCAACGGACCTACCAACTTGCCCGTCGAGATGGCGTATGCACTGGTAAAGACTTCGTAGTCCCAGTTACGGTCTACCACTTGGTCGGTGTTGACGATCACGTAGTCGAGCTTACGGGCTGCATGACCGATGGTGAATTCCACCATGGCACACGTCGGGTTGACCGGTGCGTAGTAACGGGCGTTGGTCTGGTTGTAGTAACCCAGGAACTGTCCGTTCGCATCGTGTTCCCACGCTGTGAACAACTCACGGTAGGAAACCGGCACTTCAATGCCCCGACCCCCTGCCTCGTAGGTAGCCCGCATCGGCGTTTCACTGAGGACCCGCGTAGCCGCGTTGTAACCCACCGACAAGATCGCGTCTTCCCGGTTGATCATCATGTACTGCCTGCGGAGCAAACTCATCACAGGGCCGCTCTCCAGCGCGTTAGCGGTCCACTCAGCCATGTTAGCCCGAGCCCCGGTAAACGCCAGCAGGATGTTTGCGTCCGTCATACGGTACAGGTAGCGAATGCGGTGGTGCTCATTCGGCCACTGGTATTCCCAATCCGTTTTCCGAACCAAGATCCGGATACGAATCTTCGACACCACGTTGAGGTCTGGGTGGAACGCCGACTGGTTGGCAATCGCGTCACTGGCAATCGCCACGTCAACGTGGGTCAACTGACGTACCGTGCTCACGTCATTGCGGTGGAGGTACAACCCGTTCTTCCCAGCCCCCAGCAGGAAGTAATCATTGTCGTCGAAGTAACGCAGTGTGAAATCCCCTTTCCGTTTGGTCGGGTGGAGGATCACCTTGCGTTTCTTGTCGAGGTCCGAGTAATAGTCCCGCAGGCTGGAGTAGTTGTACGTTTCCGTACGGATCACAGTAGGGTCATGCCAGAACTCGACAATGTCCCCCACCTTGATCCCGGTGATGGTGTTAGGCGCCCCATCGAAGAAGGCCCCGTTCCAATACACACCGGTGAACCCTGCCTTTGCCTTGAACTTGTTGTAGCGGGTCATGAAGGTCGCCAGTTCAGCCTGACTCTCATAGACCATCGTTTCATAGACAAAGGGGTTACCGGTTTCAGCCAACGCCAGATCACCCACGTCAACCTTCTGACTCGGGCCGTAGGTACGGAAGTACATCTGCGTACCGTCTGGCATTGGGTAGCCTTCCAACTTCTCGAAGGCAATGAAAGTCAAGCCGTCCTGGGTGGTCATGAACCACGAGTGGCTACGGCTGTACTGGTAACCCTTTTCGTTGTAGAGGTCCAGCTGCAGACCCCGTACCTTGGCAGTTGCACCTAGGTTAACCCAACGGTCCAATGGGTTACGGCGGAGGATGTGATTCTGGAAGTTCCAAAACCCTGACTCCAAGCCACCCACATGGAAGATGTGGAAGTAACGGTTCCGCTTAGGGAGGTCCCGCCACTTGTTCATGAACGGGAAGTTACCGATACCACCGAAGTAGTCGGTAACGCGCACAAGCTTTACTTGATACTGCTGGTTTTCTTCAGGGTTCGCCCAGAGGTTCTGTTCGATGTAGTCAACCAGTGGTGTATCGTCTTCTGGTGTCCGACGCGCCATAGCGATTACCCATTGAGGTTGTAGGTATAGTCAATGTTCTTTACGAACGACTCGAGGGTGTTCTTGTTGTACTTGGGATCCAACGCCGTCCCAAGCGGGGTCTTCTGGTAAGCACGGAAGCGAGTGCAACCGTACACCATCGCCGTCATCAAGCACGGCAGTTCACACGCAGCACCCACCACACGCGGACCGATCGACATGAACATGATGGTACTGATCAGTGCGGTGAAGTCTTTCAGGGTAACCGTCTTCAGCTTGTACAGCCGAGGGTTAGCGTGGATGGCATCGAGGAGTTCTTCCAGCGTACGCAGTTGCGGAAGTTCTTCGATCACACCCAGGATGTAACCTTTCTCCGCACCGTAGATGGTCCGGATCACGTTGGTCGCCACGAACTGGAGGTCCGTGTTGTTCTCTTCTTCCAAGCAGATGAAGAAGAACGCCAGCAACATGTTGAGGGTCATGACCTCATCGGGCAGCAGGTGGGCTTTACTGGCCATCTTGCTACGCACCGCTTCGGTGAACGCCTTGGTCACTTGGATACGACCGTTCTTCAGCGGGGTCAGGTTACCCTCGGCCACGTCTTGTTGCAGGAACGCCGCCAGCCGCATGATGGTGATCTCGTTGGGAGAGGTCACCTGGTTGTTGCCTTTGTTGCGGTAAGGACGCTCATCGTAGACGGTAATGGTCTGACGGTTGTACGCCTGGAAGGTCATCGGGAAGGCGAAAACATTCACCCCCAGATCCGTTTCATGGGTGATAACGAACACGTTATCTTTCTTGGTGGGAGTCAGGCTACGACTGACGTGCAGTGCCGCCAGTGTGCTCTCCACGTTGTCCGTGGACTTGCTGAGTCTTCCGACCGTCGAATCATAGCCATTGAGAAGCATGCGAAAAACCCCTAAAAATAATATGTTATGTGCCAGTGGAATATCACACTGAATGGCCCAGAAATGGCTTGCATACGATTGTTTTAGGACCCCTTCTCAGAACTCATGAGGTTCTCCCATGACCATCGCTTCCCAAATCGTAGCGGGGAAAACGGTAAACAACGGGATCAACGATCAATCGATCCCCCCGTATTCCGTGTCTTCCCCTACATTCCCGCTTCATATGCCGGTTGTTACTCTGGTTACACCAAAGGGTCCACTGGCAAAGGATAAGGGTACTACCTGGATCAACCTCGCCGACTTCACCGCAATGTTCGGCAACGTTACTGACCACACCTCGCCGTACTACAACCCAAGCGCACTGCTGATTCAGCAACTGCGTGCGGGTGGTCAGTCGACCATCGGTGTTCGTCGCGTAGCGGCCAACGACAAAGTGGCGCGTACCGCACTGTCTGCCTTCGTGCAGAAGAAAACCGTGCAGGACTACGAGCGTGACCTGGCTGGCAACTTCAAGCGCAATGCGCAAGGTGCCAAGATCGCGACCGCCAAGACCTACACCGACGGTTTCACCATCGTCATCAAGCCGGACCCGGATGCGGCCACCAAAGCGGTGGGTGGTCTGACCGTCCGCACCATCCCGGCCGTTCCTGCGGCTGGCGGTAACCCTGCAGTGCCGGAGACCTATGTCTTCCCACTGTTCGAAGGTATCGCCGGTGTGGGTGAAGCCTACAACTCCAGCGGCCTGATGGCTGGTGTTCGCGATGATTCGGTTAACTACCGCGCCATCGCCGAGTTCGTGAAGGCGACCGGTGTTTATCCGTTCGACCTGAAGGAGTTCACCGAGTCGGCTTCGGGTACCCGTACCTTCGCCAAAACCGCCGATCGTCGTGAGACTGTTCCGTTCACCCTGATCCAGGTTGACTACAAAGGCGAGCAGTACAACGTCAAGCGTGGCTTCGGCGCGTACACCGGCACCAACGTGAACCGCAAGGTGACCCCACGTGCCGCGCCGTACAACGACGTGCACGTTTACACCGACAGCATCAACGCGCTGCTGCAGACCATGTACGCGGTCGAGAAGAAGTACAACACCACCCTGCTGAGCGTTACCCAGCTGGGCTTCGAGCAGATGAACCCGTTCACCTGCGTTAACCACACTGGCGCGCCGTACTACGCCATCGAAGTGGGCACCGGTGGCAACACCTGGGACCTGAGTGGTTCGGTCCGTGCTTCCGGCGGTGTTCACCCGTTCTACGACAACGCTGGCAAGCTGCCAACCTACGTGACCGTTGACCCTCTGGTCGACCCACTGGGTGTGCTGGCTGCAGTGAAGTTCCCGATCACCGCCAAGCAAGCCTGGCAAGTGACCAACGAACTGATGGTAGGCGACTTGACCGAGTACCTCGCCGGTACCGAGACCAAGAACTACACCCGCAACCGTCAGTCGTTCTTCTGGGACGTTGGTTACACCCAGCCGGTGAAAGACCTGGCCGTCCAGCTGCTCGCCAGCCGGAAGGACATCATCGTCGCGGGTTGCGCCACCGTTTGGAAGCCGGGTGCGGCGAACACCCTCTCCGAGATCTACAGCCGTGCTACCGGCCTGGTTAACGCCATGCGTCTGTACCCGGAATCGGAGAAGTGGGGTACGCCTACCTGCCGTGCGTCGATCAACCTCATCGAGGCCAAACTGATCGATGAGAAGACCGATGGCTTCTTCTCGATGAACCTGGACCTGGCTTACGCGTTCGCGCTGTTCGCCGGTAACGCCCAGGGTGTCGTCAAGCCAGCGTTCTCGCCGGACAGCAAGAAGAACCGCGAGCTGCGCACCATGCACACCCCGAACATCGAGTTCGAGGAAGATTTCACCGCAGCGAACAACTTCGACATCGGCGCACTCACGCTCCGTGTCAAGGACTCCGAGCAGCTGTTCCGCCCGGCGTTGGTCACCGTGTACAACAACCCGGACTCCGTGTTGAAAGACCTGGTCACCACCTTCCTCTGCGTTTGCATCGAGAAGATCGCGCAGGACAAGTGGAACGAAGTGTGCGGCGACACCACGCTCAGCGCCTCGAACTACGTCGCTACCTTCAAGGACGAGTCCGAGAAGGATTGCCGCAACCGTCTCGGCGGTATGGCAAAACGCATTACCTTTGACGGTTCCTACAACGAGACCGCCCCAGGCGGCCGCGCTGTGATGAACGCCATTGGCCACGCTTACTTCAACAAGGGTAAGTACATGATGAACCTGGATCTGTTCGCGTACAACGAACAAGATCTCGAAGCCGCCTAAGGAGTGAGTGGTTATGGCTAACACCAACCTGCCGCACCGTACGCCCACTACCCTGATGCCGTCTTCGGACCCGTTCGTTACCGCGATGGACATGCAAAACCGTCCGGTGATCAACGGTGAAGAAGGGGGCATGTACGGGTGGGCTGGTAACGTTTTCGAATACCTGTCGGCCCAACCGCACGTCAGCCAGCAAGCCTGGTGCATCGTGCTGTCCACCCCGGCCATGTTCTCCCGCCTCCCAGGCGGTGACCGTCTGCACTCCCTGTGCAAGGCGTTCTTCGAGAACCGTTCGCAGTCGTTCGAAGGCCTCCGTGACCAGACCGAGATCCAGTTCGGTTCGATGGAATGGACTGGTCACAAAATGTCCATCCCCGTCGGGGCAACCCGCCAGCTGGGCCCAGTGACCCACACCGTCTACGACGTCGAAGGTGAACCATTCACCAAGATGTTGAAGATCTGGTCGCAGTGGGGTCTGATGGACCCAGAAATCCTCAACGCCAAACTGGTGTTGCTGGACGATCCGGGCGACATGCTGCTGGATGAAACCTCCTACTCGGCTATCTACTTCGAGCCGACTCGCAACATGCGGGACATCGCGCACGCCGCGATCGTTGTGGGCGGCCAGCCGCTGAACACTGTGCCGATCGAGCTGAAGCGCAACAAGTCGGAAGAGAACCAGATCCGCCAGATCCAGATGGAGTTCACTGGCGTGATCGAGTTCGACACCTACGCGGTGAAGCAGATCGCGCGTCAGATGCTCCAACTGCTGCCGACCTACAACCCGGATGCCGTTGCTGCTCCGACTGGCTTCCAGCAGCGTACCTCGATCCTGGAGTCGCTCACCAACTCCGGTACCATCGAGCGTATGACCACTGCGAAGTCGCAGGTCGTAGATCCAAACTACATGGGTTAATCCCACGTAGAAAAAGAAACACAGTTGACAGCCCCTACTACCGCCCTAGGGCGGTAGTAGGGTTATGTCTGCTACTTGGAATTTCTGAAACGGTAAGGTCTGAAATCGTTGTTGTCATACACAAAGATTTGACCATTGATGGACACGAGTGCATCGTTGTGGTTGTTCACCACTTCGTTAAAGATTAACAAGTCCTTGGAATGCGACTTGTGTTTCTGGGCGACTGGGAGTTGGAACGCAATGTACTGGAGCATGTCACGGTTGGTAAACTCGACAGGGAATTTACATTCCCAACCAAACACATGACCAGCAAGGTGAGGGTCTTTGGTTTCTGGGTCACGTATCAAAGACACCCGCCCTGCGTACACGCCCAGTTGGTACTTAAAGATAAGACCTTCTGGGACCTGTTCCAAGGAGAACCAAAACCCTCGACTTTCCCGCAGTCTACATACCAGCAGCAGTCCTGCCAATGCCCAGACCACCGTCAATAGTAGGTTCAGCACGATCTCTGGAATCTCGAACATTGTGAGGTACCTTCTTACCAAATATCCGTGTGTAGTTGTCTCTGACGAGTGTACCAATCAAAGCTGGATTATCCGCCACTGCCATGAAGTCCGCAATACTGCCTGGCTTGCTTTTTAAGACGGCTGCAGGAATACTCTGCCAGATGGTACCGTTTCTACCGTACATCGCTGAGAAGCCTTCTGAGAGCCTGTCACACCACTCTTCAGGGGAGACGGGTTCCTCAGTGATGACAGTGTTCTCCCGCACGTACTCCACCACCGCTTTCGCCGGGTTGGAAAACAGTACGTCGGTCATTACCCGTACTTCGTGAGCAATGGTAATGGCTTCAGTGTCTACCGAGAGCCGGAAGGCCGACATACTCCGACGACGGCAGCTGTTCTGTATCTGTTTGATCTCTGTGTCGTCAAAGAATTCTCCAGCCTCCTCATTCAGGAACACCATGGCAAATGCCGAAGATGCATCATGCGGATGTTGACCTTGGTACGTCCTTCCCGTTTCCATCAAGAAGGTAACTGCATAGATAAGCGACCGACGGTCCTCTTCAACCTCATGGATGTCACACATGTCGCGTGTGACTAAAACGGCATTCCGTAGCCAGTGATGATCGAATCCTTCAGGGTTACTCTTCATGCGGTTAAACAACTTCATGATGAAGTTTAGAGGAAGGTACGTTCCCGCTGTTGTTAAGATGTCCTGGAAGGATTCCAGGTCCTTTAGATCTTGTGCGCGAAAACGACGTCCTGACATAACCAACTCCTAAGAAACAAAAATAAAAAGAAGCGAGGCCCGAAGGCCTCGTGCTCAATCAACTTCCGTGAGGTTCTCGAAGTACTCGTCACGGTCAAAGTGATTCACAAGCTTCTCTGGCTTGCATTCGGCGTTGAGCGTTTTCACCATCTCCACTTGTTCGTAGAGGTAGCCAGTGATCACGCCACGCTGATCGTTTACTCCTACGGTCGTCATGCTTCTGCCTGCCACGATGTAGATCTCGCGGTTATCGACGCCTTCTTCTGCAGAGTAACGGAATGACTTACCTATGTTGTTACCAGCGGCCGCTACGCTGTACTCAGGTTTACGGAGGTCCTCCCCATACAGAATGGTGAAGACATCGGTCACGGGGTTACGCGAAACTTGAAGGTGTTTCCCTTCCTTGGTTTCACATTTCAACACGAGGTCTTCAGGCACAGTAACCACTTGGTTTGCAGAGGCATTGACCGCAAAACCCAGCACCATCAGAACAGCCATGTAGAACGAAGTAAACAGTTTCATGTCATCTCCAAAGATTGATTAGTCAATCTCCCCAAAAAATAAAGACTGAGGAATTACCCCCAGTCTTTATTGATAGAGAAGTTGCATAGTGGTTAGATCATGCTGCCGCGAGGGATCGGGTTCTGGGAAGCGCTAATCGGCATGATGTGGGTGGTGCTGTTCGCCACACCGATGTGGTTGGTCTTGCATTTGACCATAGCACCGTAAAGGCTCTCGAGGTAGGAACCGATGTTCTCCTCGATGTCCCAGCTGGTCACCACCAGGCTGAACTGCGCCAGCGACAGCGCGCTATTACCAAGCAGCAGGGCCAGTTGTTTGTGCGAGTTGTGGACCAGCACGAACTTCTGACCGGTCCTGGGTGCATGGCGTTCAAACACCACCACGGTACCCAAGCAGGTGCCGACCAGGATCAGTCGACGTTCAGTGTGGGTGCACACCGACTTGACAACTTTGCCAGCTTCCAGAGGGAAGTCCATGGCGTTCTCGAAGTAACCGTTCTCGCTGCGCCAGGCCGAATTGAAAGGAACGGATTCCTTGATCTTCAGCAGGGCGTATTCAAAGGCTTTTTCGATTTCGATAGAAGGATCGTTACGCATGATTTGTTTTCCTATATAGGACAAAGGGTTAGTAGACTTTAATAGTCTCATTCACCCTAGTTATATAGGTCTGAAAAAGAATGTAACTTAAATATAACCCGCACAGGCCAAAAGGCCTGTACGGGTTATAATCAGGATCAGGACATCAGGTGGCTTGGAATCTTGATGCTGGGTACACGGGGTTTCACACAGTCAGGGCAACCACCCTTACACTGACCCTTTACTGGCTTGGTCAGTGGGCGGATGATCTTCATCAGGTGCGGGAACAGTTGCTCGCGCACTTCATCGAGACCATACGAAGCGTCGATGAGGGTGTAACGGTCAGCATCGGTCTTGTACAGGTCCAGGAAGACCTGCTGCATGGCTTCCTGCTGTTCCAGACTTGCCCGGTCGAACTTGTCACTCTGTTTCTCAGCGTCGCTGATACGCGATGCTGCGATGTACGGAGGGCAGGTGAAGATGAACGTCTTGTCTGGGTTGACCCCTACCACCAACTCGTGTAGCTGTTTCAGCTTCTCGAGTGGTAACCCGTCGTAGGTCGACTGGTAGGCAAACGTGGTATCACAGTAACGGTCGGAGACCACAACCCGACCGGATTCAATGGAAGGACGAATCACCTTGTTAACGTGATCCACCCGCGCAGCGTTAAACAGCAACGCCACAGCCATGGGATCCAGCACGTCCAAAGGTTCTTTCGGATTAGCTCCTGGGAACCCCTCACGCACCAGCTTACGCAGATGCTCCGCGCAAAGGGTACCACCAGGCTCACGGGTTAACACAGGATCGAGGTGGTGATCCTGGAACAACTTACCGATGTAATTACGAGCAGTGGACTTGCCCGTGCCTCCGATCCCTTCGAGGGTGATGAATGGCGCTGTCATGATATCCTTACTTCTTTGGAGGCGTGAGATCAATCCCAAACTCGTAGGCACGAGGTGGGTTAAGGGGTTTAACAATCCCGCCAGCGTCGAGACTGTCGTAGGTAGGACGCTCAGGTGGAACCGCCGAGACAACACGTCCCAGCGATTTCAAGAGCTCCGGGCTAGGTCCTGCTTCTTTGGCCATGGAAGGTGCTCCTATTGATTATTTTCAATAGGATTACCCGCAGAAGTCACGACCCTGAGCAGGCAGTTCTATTTCTTCCAATAAGTGGACGGGGTTCACTTTGTCGACCTCATCGACCAATGCACACGCAGGTTCATCAGAACCATCCTGGAGTACTTCTACTTGCCCCCGGAGTTTCTCTTCTAGCTGCTTCTTCTGGTAGACGCGTGCTTCTTCGATCAGTTCGGCGTCGGCAGTTTCAACGATTGTGTCACCGACCAGGATAAAGACCTTGTCATCTTTTTCACGAACCTCAACCTTACGTGGCGTGTAAGCTTTCAGTTCCTTTTTGACCAAGGCCAGGGCTTCCTCTTCCTTGGTCGGGTACTTGATGCCCTTCGCGTTGAGCATGTCAACTAGGCAGCGGGTCCAATTAAGGAACTGGTTTTCAACCTCGTGTAGGTCTTTGGTAGGACCAGGGGACACCCTTAAACCATAGCCTTGTGCTACGTCCATGGCGAACTGGTCAGCCTCAGGCGGCAGTTTGATATCCGCTGCAGTGACTTCATCGGCCAACAGACGATAACGGAGAGGAATTTCTGAGAGTTTGTATTCCCAGTGCTCACCGCACAGTTCGTTCTTCATCTTCGAAGCACGCCATTCGATGCGTTTGGCTTCGGTGATGTTGTAAACGATCTTGCTGTCGTCACCAAGACCACGGAAGACCTTCGCCTGACCCGTGTGGATAACGAACGGGTGTAGCTCAGGCGGGATCATGTCGAACACTTGTTGCTTGGATAATTCCCACAACGGAGCACGGTAAACAGTGCCGGTACGGTCAGCCACCGCCAAACGACCCAGTTTCTTTGGCAGTTCGAGCAGGTCGCGGTAGTCTTCTTCTGTGTGGTCGTATTCGAGGTTACTGAATTCAGCGGCATCTTGTTTCAACCAACCGATCCAAACACCTGGGTATTCAGACAATACATTCCAGCGACGCAGGTCCAACATACCCACAACAGTGGCGAACTGCTGGGTAATGGTGCTCACAACCATGTCACCATGGTCGTCGTAATGGTTCATAAGTCTACGGCTGTTTTTCTGGCACGGGGCCCAAGGACAACGTACCGATTGGTAGATGTTCTTGATGGAGCCCTTAAAGCCCAGCGCTTCCATGTTCTCTTTAACGTACTCGACGAACTTAACCGTGTTATACAACTCGAACAGGAAGGTGTCGCGGTTGTTGCTTACGTTGATCACGCAGAGGTTCAGGGTGTGCCCGTCACGCAATCCCTTGGTTACCATTGCAACTGATTCCAAACCACTGCTGAACGCTACGTTGATAGTTGCCATTCCCTTTCCCCTTAGAACCAACTAAAAATGAATTTGATAACACACGCAAACACGTAGGCAATGGAACCCCAAACGAAGACGATCAGGCACTTTGCCTGAAACAGAATCCATTTGAGGGTCCGAATGTCTTCATCGGCCACTGCCAGTCGGCGCATGTGGTCGTAATAGGCTTTAAGCTCGTTTACCTTGTAGGACATTACCATCAGGACAATGAACAACCCGAATCCGATCCAGTAGTTCAGCATTTTTACCCCCGAAGCAAAAATAAAACAGGGAGCCCGAAGGCCCCCTGTTACGATCAGCCTGCGCGCGACTGGATGCGATCCACGAGGTTGTGCAGGTTATGGATGATGTACTGTGACCACGGTTCGAAGTCGCCTTCCAGGAACTGCTTGTACTCCGGCGCATCCAGATCGGTCTTGTTGCCAAGAAGGCTGACGTTGGCAACGTTCAGGATGTCGCCGCACGGGAACTGGACTTCGGCCAGGCCTTTGACATGGGCACGGGCGAAGATCAAGTCGACCAGGGTGTCGTGATCCAGCCAGGCTACTTCGTCGAGATTCGGCTCGTTCATTTCGAAGGTGGCGTTGGAAGGCGCTTCGGCCGCGTAGACGATACCGAAGTGGCTGTTGCCGACGAAACCTTGGACATCAGACGAGTCGCAAACGAAACCAACCGGGGTGCCCGTCTTCATCACTTGAGCCGTGACGTCAACGTCGCCTTGGTAGATGGTGACTTCTTCAGGGCCTTCACGGTGGTAGGAGGCGTCCGTGGTGGTGTGGAGGTCCATGATGTTGGTGTGCGTTACCTGGGTATCGCGGGCGTCGGTGACATTGCTGTCGTCATAGGACATGTAGTCCATGAAATCCGGGATAGGCTCCGCATGGCCGCCGATGGCGATGGAGAACACCGATACCATCTGCTTCTCGCCGTTCAGCTTGTTGCGCTTGTAGACGAGGAATTCGACCTTGCCTTCACGGACACGGAACACCAGGCCGTAAGCGATCAGCTGGCGAACCAGGTCGTTCTTAGCGATGTACTCACGGCGACCACCCATGGCAGCGCGCTCGAGCACTTTCAGACGCTTGAGGACCTCGGCCTTTTCCATGCCGACATCACAGAAGTGCGGTGCTAGCACTTCGGTTACAAATGGAGCGTGAACGCCGAGGGTGAATTCGGCTTTTGCAGGTACTTCAGATTTGGCGATCAAAGTCACGAGACGATCCTTTTCGGGTGTGGTTGGAATTTTGTTAGTAAGAGTATCACCTTCCCAGTCGTTTTTAACGAACTGGGTGATGATGGTCATGATGTCTTTCATTGCCGCGCGGAGATCGTCTTCACAGAAGACCGCCACGTTAAGCATGACCACCTCGAGTGAGATGTCCTTGCTAGTTTCTGGTAAACGGCATTGCACTAACGGCTCAAGGCCGTCAGCAGAAATCCAGAACGCCGTGCTCGGGTAAACATAACCACCCGGAACAAAACGGCGCATGGGGAAGATGACCATGAAGGTCGACAACTCGTCAGGCTTTGCTTTGGTCTTTAACGTGAAAGTACGTTTCATGTTCACGTTTTCTGCCAGCTCGGTTCGTAGACCTGCAAACCACGCATCTTTAAGTTGTGGATTGCCGAAGGATGGATCATTTAGTCTTTCAAACATATTTCCCCCCTATGCTTTCTGTCGTTGCCTACGAAGGTTTTCCACCCCGTTGACGTGAACCTGTTCGTAGGTTGTGTGAATACCCGCCGTAATACCAACATTACGCATAAAGATCACCCAGGCCAGTGACAGATCACCTGAGGGTGTTGTAATGGGAGGTTCTTCAATCTCGTGGACTTCAGCCAACGTGTACTGTTCGGTGCGGAGGTGTTTGATCAGCTGCTGGCGGAGATAACGGCCATGACCAAGATTGTTCTCAGGCTGACGGTTGGCCCATGCATCCCAAACGTTGTCGAGCAGTTCCTCCAATGATTTGCCAAAACAAGAAGGTTCGTCATGGCGGCACACGTAAGCTTTACCGTAACGCTCAAACATGGACTTACGACTCATTGGGATTTCCCCGCCTCAGCCATTGCAAGACCAGCTACGTGTAAAACTTCGGAACGAACTGCAAAGAGGACATTCCGAATGGTCTCAAAAGTGTAACCCTGCGGGATAACAAAATCAGAAGAAACAATCTTCATGAAAGGTCCGGATGAAATAGCGCATGGACCAAGGTGAGTGATCTCGATCTCCCAACCTGGCGCCGGATGACACTTGACCAAGAACTCTGCGGTTATCGGTGGCCGTTTCCAAGCGAGATCGTAAAGAGCTACTTCTACTTGATGTTCACCCTTGCCATTGAACGCCCCGTAGTTAAGGAGGTCGTGGTAGAGCAGTCCAATTTCTGCCTTCTCTGAAATGTGCGACATAATCAAGTACCAAAAAAAAAGAAAGGGGCTTGCAGAATGGCTAGAGACGAATCCCTAGCCACCCTGACCGTTATTTGTTAGCCGAAGAGCTTAGTAGCTTCCGCGACGCTGGTTTCACGTTGCTGGGTCAGCCAGGTAGTTTGTTCGTCGCTGTGGACGTAGCTGACTGCGGTGGTGCTTTCGCCGAAGACCCATTCGTCCCCGCCGACTTGTTGACGCAGGTGATGTTGCGAGTTGATGTTGACACCGCCGATGTGGTAAGAGCCGTCAACAGTCGACAGCTTGTCGTTGTTGCCGTGTTGTTCGCGGGCGATGAGTGCAGTTGCGGTTTCCAGCTGGCCGGAGGTCTCGTTGATGAAATCGACGTGTTGCTTCATCGATTCCTCGGTGATGCCTTCGGGAAGAGTTACAGCGTCGGCGCCGAAGGTGATGTGGTTGGTCAGGGCGTCGAACTTACCCTTTTCCTTCATCTGGTCCACAGCCTTCTGCATACGTTCGCTGAAATCTTTATTCAAGCTCATTGTGAGAAACCTCTTCTCTGTAGTAGTTATAGATAAACACCCAATAGGACTACCAACGGAAAGGTGGGTTACCCGTCCGCCAGGAGGTAGTCCTGTTCGGTTCATGCAAGTGATATAGGTCTGAAATATTCTTACCTAGTTATCACTCAAGCCAATTGATACCGCGGTTGGTGAGGAAGGCAGCACGCACTACCTCGGCCACGGACAGATTGGCATCATCCAGCAGGACCTGTAGATCCGGATTGGCTTCGTAGAACTTGGCGCGGTTTTCTGGCGCTGCCTCGAAGTACTTGGTCATCCGGTCAACCTTTTCTTTCTCGTCGTCAGACACGACGTCGGCGAGACCCATTTCTTCAATACCGGCGTAGCGGCTGAGTGGATCACGGCCTACGGGTTTATCACCCGCATGGAACTGGGTAGCCTTAGCACCGGCGATGTACAACTTGCGGGCTTCTGCCAGCGCGGCGAAGCAGTCGACATTCGGACCAGGCTTGGTACCGGTGAGTTGTTCCAGAGCGAAACGCGCTTGGCGTTCTTCACGCGTAGGAATGCGGCTGATCACGCCGCCTTTGTGGACGTAGTGGGAGCCGTCAGGGCCGGTGACGCTGATGGATTCGAAACCTTGCTTGACCAGCTCGTTAATGGTCAACGACGGATCAGGATCAGCTTCGTCGATGGTCACTTGGATCCAGTGCTTGTCGAAGACTTCCAGCATGTCGAGGAAGTCAGGCTTGACGTTCTGATGTGGGTACTGCGAGATGTTCAGCGCCAAGCGGTCGAAGTAGCTGGAGTTCAGGAACTTGCCGTCCAGCAGGTCTTCGAAGTACATCACCGACGCTGGGTATTTGCCCAGTGCGTCTTCGAAGTTGTCGGCTAGATCGAAACGCTGAGCCATGTAGGCTACCAGATGACGCGCTTGTTCTTTGACGTCGTCGATGACGGCCATGTCCACCAGACTGTCGTCCAGGCCGATCAGACGCGTTGCCACGATCTTGAACAGGTCGTAGTTGGTCTGGAATTCGATCGCGCCGATACGGTTGCTGATGGCCACGTTGGTGTCGTTGTCGCTGGCAATGGTGCCCTTCGACCACGCCGTCGCGCGCACACCGGTGGAACGCATGTACTGGGCGATCAGTTTGGAGATGTAGACACGGACCACGTCAGTTTTACGGCTGCTGACGAAGACGCCCTTGATCAGGTGGGTGTCCGGGTCATTGACGTCGAACATGTTGGCCCATTCCTTTTCCGCGGTCGCGTACAGCGCTTGAATCACTGTGGCGGCACCGATAGCATCGCGCAGGCTGGTCAGGAAAGTCAGGTGATCCAACCACAGGTTCTGCTGTTGCACGAGAGCTTGATCTTGCATGGGGTGTTACTCCTAATAGTCAATTAACGTCCAACCACATATAGATTAGCCGTAAGTACAAAAACATAATAAACCCAGGACCAGGGTTTCCCCCAGTCCTGGTGATCTCAACGGAACAAACCGAGGGCGCTGCTGCTACGGATAACGGCAACTTTGTCGTTGTGGTGGTGGCGACGCTTGAGGTCCTTAACCATGTCCATGACACGGTTGTGGCTTTCAGTGCCTGCAAAGCGAGCCATCACAGCATCCTTCGCCAGATCACGCTCCATGACGTAAAGGAACTCGTCAAAGGAAGCGGTCATCTCAGCATTCACATCCGACACAGCCAACTGACTGGTCAGGAGGTCTTCCAGACCTGCGGTACGGTGTTTGCAGGCGTGCAGCATGCCTTGCTCAATCACCATGTCGTAAGTCGAGAAGTACTCCACCTCCCGCACCATGTCGCCCAGTTTCTGTGGCTTGGTAACGGTACGGATGGAGAAGGCAGTGTTCATGTCAGGGTCTTCGAGCGAATCCTGCATGACCTGCTTGTGAATACCGAACGGGCGTACTTCGATCTTGTTGAAGACCGGGTCACGTGGACCGCCGGTTACTTCCCAGTGGATCTTCCGGATGGAACCACAGACATGCGGCTCCAACACAGTACGCAAACGGTGGATCCAGGCGAACACTTCAGTGATGGCCGTCTGGACGATAACACCGTTCTTGTACTCGAAGTAGTACTGTGGAGGGTGGCCCAGTTCACACTGGACCTGACCTTCACTGACGCGGCGGTTCAAGTCACTGTCCTCGCCCATGCACTCACGCACATAGTCGTTGAAGGTGTACTTGATCCCCATGCGGTTAGGGATGTTAAACCCACCCGCGTTCAGCAGGTAGTAATGACCACCCGGCTCCATTGGTTTGAGGATACCGCGTTTACCACTTTTCGGAAGGATGGTGTTACCGAAAGACAGAACTTGACTCATTCAGGCACCCCCTTAATAACTTTTTCCATGTCGGTAACTTTCGTATCCGGGTTGACGATAGCGGCAATGGTGTTGTCCTGAAGGTAGCCGCCGGTGAGTTTGGAGAACGTGCCGTCGATCAGCAGAGCGCTGTTATTCAAACCAACAATGATCGGCTCACGTCCTTCCAGCATTGCTTTGCTGTTTCGGTACGGGTTGTTCAGGTTATCAGGATCCCTGTACATCAGCGAGTTGAAGACCCGTTTCACCTGGGGGCTGCTCCCCACCTTACCACCGCACTCGTACTCCGCGTAGTCGACCATGGACGACAGGTCTTCTTTGTTGAGGTACCACGGCTTCTTGGCGTAGAAGTCAAACTCCAGGTAATACTGGTAGGGTTTGTTTGGATCTTCCAGCACATCCAAACTCTCGATCACGGTATCACCTTTGGTGAACTCCAAGATCAAGTACTGCACCCCACCAATAGCCACCTCACGCATGCCGAGAGGTTCAAGGGTGATGTCCATCAAGGCCACCAGGGGTGCGTAGCACACCCCTGGTACGACAATCCCCAACACCGCCACTGACTGAACCTTTTCACCCACCGTAGCAAACCCGTTATCCACGAAGCGCTTCGGCAGATGGATCTCAAGATCCCGTGCAGCGGTCACAGACGAATCTGCGTTGATGATGAGAGACTTGTCGATGGCATCCCCATCACGTTTGAGATTGCCGAGTTCCATGTAGACTTACCCCAAGCACTTGTCGACGATGAGATTCACCACAGCCACGGCCATACGTTCGCGCTTGTCGCCAACGTTGTCTTCGGCCGTTTGGATGTAGGTGGACGAGATCAAGTCTGCCGCGAGGTTGCAACCGATAGCACGCAGGAACTGCGGCACCAGTTGGGTTTCCATCAGGATGTCTACACGATCGCCATCCGGATCCTCACCTTCGGCAATAGGCCGGGTATCATCACCACCGCAACGGGAAGCCAGCAGGTGATACGCAGCACCCAGTTCCTGGTGGAACTTGCCCCGCAACCAGTTGTCGTAGACCACACCTTGACGGTTGGTGGCTTCGATCACACGGTCACGGATCGCTGGGTGTTCCTGGATGAACTCGTGGATGGCCTTCAAGCCGTCCTTGGTGAAACCTTCATACCCGTCTTGGATCAGGGTATTGTGGACCGACTTGTAGTACTCCTGCGCCAACGCACCCATACGCTGCGGGTTGGAGATCGCCGCCATCAGGTCGACACCCTTGCCGGACAGACTACCGAAGTAGTAGCCGATGACCAGCTCCTGGAAGCCCAGATTGTCGCGGGTGATCGATTCCAGCATGTCGTTGGTGTAGAACACCTTGACCGAACCGGTGAGGATCTTGGCCTTCTTGTAGCTGGACATGATGGCCGAGTTAGGGCCATTAAACGCCACAGCCTTTTCCTGCACCAACACCAGTTTCTGACGACGGTACGCGGTGACCACGTTCTTCAGTTGCAGCAGGTACGCGGTCACGCCGTTCCACAGCAGGTTGACGTAAGCACGGTAAGCGCTCAATTCACCCCGTGCCAGCCATGGGACTGGGTTCTCGCTGTGGTACATCTTGGTGAGGATGGTGTACAGCTTCAGCAGGCGACAGATACGAACTTCTTTCACCTTCTGGAAGTTGAAAGAGTTCTCGCTGTTGATAGCGAACATGTCCGCCAGCATGTGGTTGTTGCCGATGAACTCAGCGACGAAGGTAGTGTCCTCGTCGGGGTTGTTCATGATCTCCAGGATATCCGGGTGGTTGGAATCCATGAAGGTCTCGATCTGCTCGCGGCTTGGGTAGTTGAATTCCAAGCTCTTGCCAACGCTCAGGTCGATCGCGGTGTAGGTCAACACCTGGTCCCGCACAGCCGTCGGGAACAGGTCAGAATCGAAGAACGGATCATCGACGTTGGTGTACTGGATGTACAGGGCGCCGTTGGCGACGTTCTGCAGTTCTTCCGGCGAGTACAGGATCTTGGTGCCTGCAACGACCTTGGCTGCCATCGGAACACCGTAGTCCTTGATGGTATCCATGGTGGCGCGGACGATCTCGGCCAGACGGGTACTGGTCGCATCGAGGATAGCGCTGTGCTCGTTGTCGCCGGTGACGAACAGGACACCCTCTTTCCAGCTTTCGTTGGTGTACTGCAGCGAACCATACGAAAGGTTGTTCAGGCCCTGGATGATGTCCGTCGGTTGCAGCGAACCACCGCCGGTAACGATGAGTTCAGCAATGCCCAGACTTTCTTTACGAATCATCTTCAGGCTTCCTTCTTGACGTGGCGGTTGATCGCCTTGCTGATCTTCTCTTCCACGATTGGATCAGGAAGAGGCTTGAGGTACACGTAACCCACTTTAACGAGGGTCCGCTTGGTGAGTTCCACCACGTTCGCTGCCGTGATGGCATTCCGGATGAATGCTTCGTTGGTCATTGCTGGCTCCTGGAAGAATCAGTACTGCGTAGCCGCTACAAACCGATTGGTCGGCAACAGGCCTTCGTAGTAGGCGGTGTAGATGAGGGTGTTGATCTCACCCACAGTGATCTTTCCGTCCTTGTTGAAATCGAAGCCACGGTTTTGGGTATAGCCGAGCTTTTCTTTCTCAACGTCTTGACGGAAGATAATCTCATCCGGCTTCTTGCCTACCGCAGCAGGGTAGAAGATGGTGAGGTAGAAATCTTCGAGGCGAGTGAAACGTTTACCACGCTTCATCCACATCTCGAAATACTTGAAGACCCACTCCAGCTGCTCGAGCTGGGACAGAGTGATCAGCCACTCCACAGTGACCCGTGGGTCATTGTAGGTCTGGGCGAGGTCTTGTGCCGCGGCCTTACCGAATTGGATCAGACCGAAGTAGTACGCGCCCGCACCATTACGAATGGTGGGGGAGAAGGTACGACCCGTTTCGAAGGCAATGCAACCCATGACAGCAGAAGGTGCATCTGCCCACAGATTGTGCTTCTTGCACCAAGCCTTGATCTTGGCCAGGAATTCAGCCGGCACGTGGGCTGACCAGCCGATGTCGTAGAACTTCAGCTTGTTGTAAGCCCGGAAGCTGGAGAACACCCGGTAGAACCCTGCATAGGTATTGGTACCCATGCCAGAGATGCCGTCAATCTCGCCGCCATACAGCTTGTACGACTTGAGGTTGCTCTGAATGTTCTTGATACCTTGCAAGGCACCTGCTTCGCCCGTACCCGCAGAGATCGGCAGCGGGGTGGTGCGACCGCCGTTCACCCGTTGGTCGTAGTCCTGGAACAACGAGGTCACCCCCGCTGCGGTGTTCTTACCCCAAGCACCGTCGATGGAGCCGGCGTAAACGCCGGCCTCCTTCAACAACACCTGGATGTCTCGTACAGCGTTGAGCATCCGGTAGTTCATTACTTGATACCTCTGTATACCTTGACAGCCTTCAACGAGAACTGCGTCGAGAGCTCGTTGCTCGCCAGCTTGTCGCGTAGGCTCAATACCATTCGGTTGAACATACCCTTAAAGCTCACTTTCGCATCGACCTTACGACCGTCCAAGGTGAATATCGGCTTCTCCATGATGTAGCCAGCGGTACCTTTCATTTGGTTACCGATGACATATTTGTCGGCAGTGGTGCTGTAGTCCATCGACTCCACGTACACGGTGACCAACACTTTCTCAGGCGACAACGTCGGTTTGTTAACGTTCAGGCTGTTTGACACAGAACCCGACTTGACGGTGCTGCCCTCGATCGAGGCGGTGCGTTTGCGATCCTTGTCAGCGTGGGCAATGAACTTACGCACACTGTCCGACATCTGTTCAGGGGTCGCGTTGTACTTGACGTCGATGTGAATGATCTTGCCGTGATGGTTAGACCGTTGCTGCTTGATCCCCAAACGGTTGACATCTTCCATAAGGGAATTTTCTGCCGCGCCACCCACGAGGTGGTCGTCTTCGACTTCGCATAAAATCGAGTCATAGTCGACCTCATCACCGATCTTCACTTTCCAGTTAATGATCTGTTTCGAACCCATCAAGAACTGTTTCTTCTTGATGAATGGGGTGATGGATTCCATGGCCAGTTCTTTCGTAATGGCAATGGAGTCTTCATAGGTGTCTTGGTCTTCTACCATCACTACACGGATCATGCGACCCGCTTTCCAGACCACCTGACCCGGACAGAACACATCCCGATCAAACCACTGGCGGTCCCAACCGACCACGTCACCGGCTTTGAACTTATCACCCACCTTCAGGTCAGTGACACGGGTATGGCGGTGGTACTCACCGCTGGCCTCACCAATCTTCAACCCCAACGGATAAACGTCAGTGGTCTTGTCGGTGTAGGTCACGGTCATCGAGTCTTCAGTAACCTCGGTCACCTTACCGTCGTCGCGTGCTACCTTACTGTAGAGTTCCGACGTGCGATGAGCAATCATCGAATCGTAACCCGTCCGGGTAATGTTCGGGGTGTAGTTCTCAGCACTCACAGCTTGCGAAGCCTGAGTACTGGTGAACATGCCTCGCTTAGGGTCGTCTTTCGACATACCGAAGGCCAGGTTACCCGTTACCGATGCCAAACCTGTCAGAGTCGGTTTCTCTTTCACGGCGATGTTGCCACGGTAGTCTTCGATGCACGGGTCAGACGTCAGGTAGGTAACGAAACCTACTTTACCGCTGTCCTTGTTCGCCTCGGAGATCTTGCCCTTGTAGCTGTCCAACTGTACTCGGGCACGTTTCACCATGGAGATCTCACCACGACCCCCAACACCACCGAAGGTCAACTCTTCCTGATCCTTCAGCTGGTGGATCGGGTTCACCTCTTCCACCAAGTTCACCGAAGTGTCCGTGATGATGTTCATGGTGACGGCTTCAGGGTTAAAGTCGATCTTCTGCTTACGACCCTTGCCCTTGTTCCGGTACATCCGGATAGCCTTGACCCACTCGCGGTACATATGGCCTGCAAAGCGCTCATACCCCACGATACGCTGTTCTTCCAGTTCCACCTCATGACGGGTCCAGTCCGTCTCCAACAGCTTCACAGCGTCAATCAGGAGGTAATGGAAGGACTCCGAATAGCCCAACTTCTTCAGTTCCCCTTTGGTGATCGGGTCAATGAACAAATCGAACAGGTTCTTCATTTCGAGGAACTGTTTCGGGCGTACCTTGTCGTCACCCATCAGTGGAACCCAGACACCCTTTTCGTTCAGGTTACTGCGGCTGAAGTTACTGATGTTGTTCAGACGTGGCATCCCACCGAAGATCAAGGTGGTCAGCTTCTCACGGCGGTTGAAGATCAGGTACTCGTCGTTGAAGGTAATGGCGTATTCGTCTTCACTCAGTTTCGGACGGTTACCCATCGGTACGGAGCGAGTGGTGGCCTTAATCACCTGCAACAGTTTGTCGATACCGAAGTAGTAGCACAGCACTACACCCATCGGGAACAGATACCCGCCGATGTTGATCACTGCATACTCGGTAGGCGCTTTTGCCGTACTGATGCCCAGCAGGTTCTCAACGGTGTTAAACTCCACACCATCGAGGTACAGGTTGCCGTAGCCGTCCACGGTCACTGGCTTGTCGTTCTTCACGCCAATCAGGAAGTCATCCTTCTTGGTGTGCTTGGAGAACTGCGGGTGTTCAGCCAACAGTTTGTCAATACGGAAGTCAAAGGTTACACCCTTGTCACCACCCGCATTGATCCACTGGAACTTCGAGGCCAGGATCGAATAGACCCGGGGGCTGTCGTACTTACCGCTCAATGAACTACCACGGTTGTACGTGATGTCTGAACCCGAACGGTTACCACGGCTTGCCACCTGCTTAACCAACCACGCACCCAGGTCGTCTACCTTCTTCAGGCTACGACTCACCATGAGCTTGCGGTCATAGTAGCTGGTCAATGCTACCTTGAACTTGTTGATCTTGCGGATCGGCAATTCCATGCGTTGCAGCTGCATGTGCGACTTCACACCGTCAACGGTAAAGGTACCGTCTTTACCCACCCGTGGCATACGGATGTGGTGGGTGGTCTGATCGCCATCTACCGGGTGGACCTGGATGGTGTAGACGTCGTAGCTGCCTTCGACACCCTCAACCACCTCATGCTTGAAGTCGTTGATGGCGACACCGGCGTTCTGCAAACCAAGCAGCATCATCACGGTGTCTTTGTGGAGGAACTTGTCCACGTAACCTTGCTTGAGCACTTTCGCCCGGCTACGCTTCATGGACTCGTCCAGCACCACCGGCAGATCAGCTTTGATCTCGGCGTCAGCTTTGAGGGCCTTGTACTCCTCTGGCTTCACCTGGATAAACTCTTCCAGGCTTTGCCCGTTGGCCAACTCGATGTGCTTGAACTGAGTAGCCTTCCGCATGAAGAACTGTTGTTCCGCTACGGTCAGTACCCCTTCCTTCGCACGCTCTTCCAACGCCAGCGCCACACCGCTTTCGTACGTCGGGAACGGATCCTTCGCCACCGACGTATCGGTAGTGATCTTCTCCTGTTCCAGCAATGCATCGTCTACTTCTGCGGTCCAGTCTTCAGCTGCTTCAGAATTATCTCGAGTTCCCTCTTCTCCCGCCCCTTGAACAGATCCTCCGTCAGGTTCTTCGCTATTATCGAAAACAGCAAGCATAGGAGCAGTAGTACGAGCAGCTGTGGCATTGTCATCCTTACCAGAAACCCGTCCTTCTTTGGTTTCCCGTTGGGATCCTTTTGCCGCGCCAGCTCCCTTCGCTCCTGTAGCCACTTGGGTATCCGCCGTGGCTTCTTCTCGGTTCTCATCCTTGGCTTCCTCGACTTCTCCCTCAGAGAGACTACCATTTCTGGTAAGGTTCATGAGGGCAAGGTAAACACGCTTCGTGACAGCGAAACGCTTGGGGTGGCTTTCCCGGTGGCTGCCGACGTCTGGAGTTTTATCCTTGGCCAACTTCTCGAGGAAACGTTTATCGTCCAACTCATTCAGCCAGCCCTTGAGGGTGGCCAGGTTGATGATGAGGGAACGGCTGTTCGACACAAAGATCAGATGGAGGGATTGCTCGGCCTTGGGTGTCAGCTTGCTGAACAGGCTGTACTTCCAGTCGCCAAACAGCAAGGCAATCCAGTCCAGCAACCAATACGAACTCTCCGCCTTGTTCACCCGCACGGTCTGGTTAGACGGAACAGGCAAACCATTCTTGAAGCTCTTGACATAATGGTCAAAGTCAATCAGCAACTCAGACCACGATGGCATGTGAAGTGGTAGGTCGATACGGAAGAACTGTTTACGCTCTTTCGATTTCGCCGCTTCTTCGTTGATGCGGTCCATCAACATCGAGTACTGGTTGTAATGCCGCTCGAAGTTAACGAACATCGTTGGACGCGGCAACCACATCTTGTTGATCAAGCCGTAGTTGTTGACCACCAACACGTTGTCTTTGTTGTAGACAGTGTTGATGTCTTTGGTCCAGTTGAAGTTGTAGTGGCTCGCGCGGTACGCCTGGATCGCCTTACGGACATCCATGGCCAACATACGACCATTACCGATGACGGGTTCAAACTCCGTCTTAAAGTTGATGAAAACATCACCAGTGAAGTTACTGATGAAAGCTTCCGACGTGGCAGGGCCGTAGTCTTCCGTGTTCTTTGGGAAGAAGTGGATCAGGCTCGCACGGGGCAGGCTGATCTCCCCGATGCCGATGTAGTTGGGGGTGACCAGCTCTTGCCTTTTGCGTTGTACGTACCACTTGAAAAACTCGGGATATGTCGCTGCAAGGGCTTCTTCGCCTGTGACAGCTGACAAAGCGGGATTCGCTCCGTTCAGCATCCTCATTCCTCCATGCCACTGGTCATGGCTTTCAACATAAACAAGATGGGTTCGTTGACAGGGTCATACAGGAAACGACCACTGCCACTGATGTAGTACTCGCGCTTACCGAACAACTCACGCACCTGGGCCTTACTGTCTTCAGCGCACACGCTGTTACAGTTCAACTGGTCACCGTCGTGGTCGGAGTCGTAACCGGCTTCACGGGAAGGGTCCACCGACATGGCGTCGAAGTAGTCCGGGTTAGCTTGCTTGTGGGGATAGCGCATGCACACTTCCTGGACGTTCCATTCGGAGTCCATGACGTTACGCTTAGTCGCCCCTACCACGGTCAGCAGGTTAACTTCTGCTGGCACAATGGAACCGATACCAATGATCGGGTAACGCGTTTGCTGAGCAATCTGATCCATGATCGTGCTGTGGCACGACAGGTAGAACAGCTCCATGTACGTCATCGGTGTAACCAACCGACGGTCTTTGCCCTCAGGGAGGTCATTGATGTCATGGAGCACACAGACGTCAGTGCCGTCGTCATACACCAGCGCCAGGTAATGGCCACTGATCATAATAGGCTTGTGACGCAAGTGGGTGTTGGAGAAGCCATTGAACAATTTGGTCAAGCCGGTAGCCGTGGTCCACTTCTCAGCCGTGTTCGGCGAGACTTCCACGTACTCGTATTCAAACGTCTTCGGGTTAACCAAACGCGCGGAGTTGGAACCTGCGGTAAACACCGTATCCAGGTACTTCGTCAACAACGCGTTGATACACGAGTACGAGAAGTTCAACATCGCCTGGTACAGACCTACGTCGGTACTGTTCGGCGATACACCCGTCGACTCAAACAGATGCGGGCGGGAAACCTTACGGGCGGTAATAACGTTACGGGTACCGTTCGCTACACCACGGGTCGACACACGACGCTGGAACAGACCACCCTTGCCATCCATCAGGCTGAACAGGTACTGGTCGATCTCGTTGTACGAGTTCTGCAGCCCCCACCTTACGTTGTCGTAAAGTGGATTGTCCCGATCTTCTTGACTCCCGATGGCGACGACTCGCGTGCGGAAGAGAAGCTTTCGATAATACTCGGTGAGTTCAGGCTCAACCGTCGCCCCGTTGGGCTGAAATTGGATGTCGCGAAGACCAGCTGGAGGAACGAGGACTTTAGCAGCTGACGCGATGGCTTTGAAACGCTCGACAAGTTGGACACGTTGTTTCCTTTTGTGTGATTCGGTCATTGCCAGAATCAATTGAGGGAAATGGGACATAAAGAAACTATATCCGGTTTGCCCTTCAATGATGTTGGATTTTATGAAATCCTTGGCGTCTTTATCCCATACCGCGTATTCCGTTCCCTTGAGAATTCCAAGGTACAGGCCCTTCAGCTGAGTGATGGATTTGAAATACGAAGGGTTAAAAATTTCCAGCTTGGTATCGATGAAGGCTTCGGTCTCGTCGCGCTCTTTGCTACCGAGTTTACCGAAGATACCAACCGAGTATAACCCTTCATCGTTGAGATTCTGGGTCATCCCTTCGAAAGCGTCTGTCGAGGTTACCTCTTTGTAGATACCCGGAATGACCTTTCGAAAGTCCAACAATGTTAGGTTAGTTGGATTCATTAGTTTGCCTTTAGGAGTTTGAGATGTCCGATGATTTTGACGATTGGGGCGACGACCCCTTCGGTGGTGATCTGGACTTCGACGACGATTTTGATAAACCGGCGTCCAGTAAGGGCTTCATTCGCAGTTTCGCCACAGGGTTCCTCTCCGGTCTGGTAGAGAAAACGGTGGGGGATACCGATGCCCGCATCAACACACTGAAGATGGCGCTGCCACGTACCTGGATCGGTACGTTCAGCAACCTCCGCACCTTAAACGACCGTCGTCGTGAGGTGTTGGAAGACATCAAAGCAGAAAGTTTTACCACCGTACAGGACCTGCAATATTTGGCGGGCCGTGCCGCCAAAAAGTTGTCCGGTGGAGCTACTAATAAAATCTCGGAGCAGCTTACCCGGTTCAGTGATCACGACTTCTCTGATTGGGAAAAGCAAGACGGTTCGGTTGATGACTCCGTCAGTATGGAGGACACGTCTGACGAAGACGTAGCCAACATCCTCCAGAATGAAGACGCCAACTCCATGCTCGAACGCGAGACAGTGGAGTCGGTGGGTCGTCGTACCATCAGCGCAATGAACGAAGTCGGTGGTCGTCAGATCGCCGGTCTCCACCAGCTTGCGTCGGAGATGGTCCGCACCAACAACCATCTGCAAAACCTGGTCGACTACCAACGGAAGGTACAAGCCCGTAACGACGCAATGATGCTGAACGTTACGGCACGGCATTACCTGACCAGTGCCAAGTTCTACAAGTTCATGGAAGCGAGCCAACACCGGTCGATCCAAGAACTGAAGATGATCACCAAGTTTTCCCGGATGTCCGATTACGAGAAGACCTCCACCGGTGACGCCTTCAAACGTTCCATGCGTGAGTCGATCTTCAACACCGCCAAGAGTTCCTTTGGTGGTATCCGTGATTTCATCATGGATAAGTTCGGCAAGGACACACGGGACGGTGCAATCAGTTCGGTAGGTGAGATTGCCGGTGCACTTCGGATGGCGTCTGAGATGTCCGAAGGCATGCCGATGGATTACGGCAACATGCTGGGTAACGCAGCAGCCGGTATCTTCATCAACAACTTGCCGAAGATGATCAAGTCGGATACTGGTCAGAAGTACCTCGACAAGTTCAAGAAGCAGTTCCCGAAACAAGCGAAGTGGGCGGAAGACGCTTACATCCGTATCGAGGACTTGGGTAACGTCGCGACCTACTTCACGGGTAATGCCGAGGGTACGGTTAACACCATGGCGAAGCATTACCGCTCCGACATGATGAACGACGAACCCGAGACCTACGAAGAGTACGTAGACAGCCTGGACGATCCAGAGAAGGCTATCTCGAAGCTGGACTGGACCCTGACCCACCATGGACGTAAGGTGGCTAACAAGGGCTTGTCGAGCGTTCTGGAGAACATGTGGAACAGCGACGGCAGTAGCTACTCGTTGACCAAGCGTTCCCTCAAGGACAGCTTCGAGCGTCACTGGTGGACCCGTCAGTCTGACCGTACCCTGAACGAGATCATCCCGGCATGGTTCTCCAAGCTGCACCTGTCGCTGGAACAGATCCGGACTGGTAGTGATACTGTCCAGGCGGAGTCTTACGACTACGTCAAGGGTAAGTTCATCAGTGAGAAGCAGAAGGTTGCCACCGCTGTTAACACGGTACTGAATCACGACCAGTTCAGCATGCAGGCCAATGCGGCGAAAGACCTGGTTACCAACATCGACGTCGACAACGCATTGAGCCCGAAGGCTAAAGAAGCACTGGCCTTCCGCTTGGCGCGGGACACCGACAAGAAGTTGGGCTTCAACCCGTACAACTACCTCCGCTTCGAAGACGACGATGAACTCGACCGCATGCCTAAAAAGGTGCAGGACGAGATCCGTAAGGTCATGATGGCGAACTTCGGTATTACCGAAGACCACATGAAGACCTTCTTCGAGACGGGTACGAACTACGACGTAGGCAAGATGTTGAACTACATGCCTACTGAAGAAGGTCGTAAGTTGCTGGCCAACGTATTCGAGCAGGCAAACACCCTGTCCGAGTTTGTACCAGATGTCAGTAACTCGTTGGACGTGATGCGTTCTACCGGGAGTTACGATGCCCTGAAACAAGCGGGTATCATCCGGACGAACGAACACGGCCAGGAGGAGGTTTCGAATGACCTGCTGTGGAACACCTTCCGTCAGTACATCAAAGATCCAACCCGTAAGTCGGCAGCCATGCCGAAGGACCAACCAGTCCTGCCTACCAGGCCGTGGGGAGGCCACAACGGTGGACCTGATGCATTGCCACCGGTTCCAGGCAATCCTTCTCCTAATGGCCCTGGCGGCGCTCCTGCTGCTATCCAAGTGGAAGGGATGGACAAGGTCGTTGAGTCGTTGGGTAACCTCGACCAACTGAAGCAAGTACTGGCTGGTTTCCAAGGATTCCCGTCGGCTTCTCAGCTTGACCTGACCCCGGTTTCGACTGGGTTGGAAAGTCTTAACACCAAGATCGCGGAGATCGTTACCCTCAACGGGGTGAACAACGATCTGTTGACCAAGATCCTGGAACGCCAACCGATTGCTCCGACAGGGGGTGGGCCTACCCCTCAAGAAGAATCGACCATCCAGAAAGCCAAACGAAGCCTGATTGAAAAGATTAAAGGGTTCTCGGTGAAAGACACCTTCAACAAGGGTGTCGAGATGCTGCTGGACCACGAACCAATGATCTTGGGTGGTCTGTTGGGTGGTATGGGTATGCTGGCCTTCCACAACCCTAAAGCGGCTGCTTTGATAGGCGGCGGTGCAGCGGTTGCGTTGGCGTACGGCAAGATCCGTAACTTGGCGATGGCCCGCAATGCGGATGACTCGGAAGACCTTTACGAGGAAGGGAGTACCACACCTATCCTCGAAGCTAACAAACTGGCCAACAAGAACTACTACGACGCGACGAAAGGTTTCCTCATCGAGAGCTGGAGTCAGATCACTGGTAGTGTACGGGACGCAACCAACGACACCGTGATTGGTGCACGTCGCTTGGCAGGTAAGTTGTTCACTGCCGAGAACAAGGAAGTGTTCCTGAAAGGTTTGGACAAGGTGCGGGAGTGGATGGTCAAGGCCTTCCACATGATCGATCCATTCGGTCGCATGACCCGCATGAAGGACAAGTTGGTCGGTCGCTTCAAACAGATGGACGTCTATAAGGAAGGGGATGATGAGCCTACCTTGCTCGGTAAGAGTTTTGCGGGCGGTGCTTACTACAAGCAAGTAGACGGCAACATGGTCGTGTTGAATGGGTGGGATGAAATTGACGGACCGGTCTATGATCGAGACGGCAATATGCTGATCACTCAGGAAGACTACGACCGTGGGCTGAAAACGTCCATGGGTGTTAGCATCAACAAACTGGGCGCCCTTGGTAAGCGCTCAATGGGTCTTCTGAAACAACTGGGTCTGAAGATCAAGGAGAAGGCTGCACCTTACGCTGGGAAAGCGAAAGACGGTGTGGTCAGTGCCTTCAAAGCCGACTACTCCCCTATCATTACCTCGGTTGACCGCATTCATAACCTGCTGTTGAAACACTGGGGTTATCAATCCGAAGCGCTGCCAAAAGCAGATGCCAACGAGGAAGTGGATCAGGACGGTAACCCGAGTCAAGAGGTTCCTCCTGAGGAAGCGGCTCGTCGTGAGGAGGAGGACAAAACGCCGAAGGGTGAAGCGGGTAAAGGGTTCCTGGGTAACATCACTGATGCGGTACGCCAGTCCGTGACTAACCGGCTTAACTCTGCTGCTGACAAAGAGCAGAAGGCCAAGGACGCCAAAACCGAAGAAGCCCAAGATGCCCTCATCAACATCAGCAAGAACTTTGCTGGTATGGGTGGGAAAGAAGATAAGAAGAAGAAGACCGGATTCTTCGGTATGCTTTCGAGTATCTTCAGTGGCATGACCTCCGCGATGCTCGGTATCTCCAAGTTCATGTTTGGCCCGATGTGGGGCGCCCTGAAACTGATGGGGACCTTTGCGTCGGTGGGTATCAAGGCGCTGCCGTTCATTGCAACGGGTATCGGTGCTTTGACCAAGGGGATCTTCGCACTGCTCAGTAAAGGGGGTGGGGTTGCAGGTGACCTGCTGGGTGGTATCACCGGTAAGGGTCGTCGGGGTCAACCACCACGGACGAATAAGAGCCGGATGTTGTCTGGCGCTAAAGGTGTGGGGATTGGTCTGGCAGTACTGGGGGCTACTGATGCCCTGGCTGCTAGCGGTGCAGTGGATCCAAATGGTGTGGTAGGCAGCGTACTGGATGGTGTGGGCACTGCCGCGAACATTTACGGTGGTGTTCAACTGGCTAGTGCGGCTGCAGGCTTGGCTGGTACCAGCCTGACGGGTATTGCAACTACAGCGGCTGGTTTTGCTGCGCCGTTGCTGTTCAACCCGATCACGTTGGGCGCGTTGGCGATAGGTGCTGCGGGTTACGGGATCTACAAATTCGTGACGCGTGGTGCAGGGAAACAACTCGAGATCCGGATGGCGCAGTACGGCTGTCAGGACATCGAGAGTGAACTGGCGAAGAAGATCCTCAAAGCGGAAGAGATGTTGACGGAGTTCGTGGTGATTGGTAATGCCCGAGCGTCGATGGACCGTCGCGCCCCACTGGAAGAGGTCATCAAGCTGTTCGTTGAAGATCCAAAGAACAACAAGGAAGTAGGCTCTGTCTACACCTGGTTCAATGGTCGCTTCAAGCCAGTCTTCCTGACGTACATGGCATGCCTCGATGTGGTCAAGATGAAGTCGTTGAAAGAATACGACGAGTCGAAAGACCGCAACGTGTACAACGTGGCGAAGCAAACCCACCAAGCGCTGTCTGCTGTGATGCCTTTCCCGTATGGGGTCGTGGCAAAGGTCGATCGGGATACTCCTATCATGGGAGAGAAGGCGACGGTCATTCGGATTAACAATCTGTTGCCGGAGCTTAAGGCTTACATCGACCGCCACACCTCGAAGAAGGATGAGATCAAACCAGTCGACACCCCAGCAAGTATTCCCGTCTTGCAACAAGAGAAGGCGAAGCTGGAAGAGGCCCTGAAGAACCCTGCCAAGAACTTCGGCTCTGGTGTGGAATCCATCAAGCGGCAGGACGAAGCCCGTAACCGGTTGGCGACGATTGATAATCAGCTTAAACAACTGAACAACAATTACAAAGCCGGTAGTGTAGTGGCGGGTGTGTTCATCAAGGACTTGCTCCCTGAAGACCGTGCGATGGACCTGATGACCGCCATTCGTGTGGCGTGCTACGGTAACGATCAGGATGTCCCATGGCGTGTCGAAGCTGTCCTGCGGTTGGAGCGTTACTCGGAGCAGTACCTCGTGTACAACGGGGATAAGGTAACCTTCAATGGACAGATCGGTGATTTGTTCGGGCAGTTCAAAGATGCGTTCCGCTTGGACGATGGGGATGCAGAGGACTGGTGCAAGTGGTACCGTGATCGTTTCCTGCCGGTGTTCCTCAACTACGCGCAGACGATGATGCAGTACCGTAAGGGTCGTCCAGGTTTGGTGTGGAAGTCCCTGTCGGCCACGGCACGTTACGAAATCAGCCGAGCCCTGATCGAAACCAAGGCGGAGATCACGAAGGCATTGATCGTTCCTATTTGGAACGTGAAGGTCTCTCCGTTCAAGGAAGGCGGTCGTTCGGCGGATCGCTACGACAAAATCGACCGTATGCTGAAACTGCTGGGTGAGGCCAGCACACAGGCTAAGCTCCGTGATCCTGAGGCGGAAGCAGGTCGTACCAACAGCAGCACGTGGGCCAATGCCATCTCCCCCCACAAGACGGGCGGTGGTTACACTGAGAAGCAGTTCAACACCATGACTGCAGATCAGGCACAGAACAAACGTGATGTAGCTGCGGGTGGGATGTACGGAACGAACACAGTTCGGGGCGCTGGCACCGGGAACACCTTCGGGGGCGGTGGGGTTTACAATACCCCCGCAACTCAATACGGTTATAAGCCGTTGACAGGTGACTCGGACACTAGCCACCTCGACATGAGTGGTGTTAAACCGCACGGTGCTCAGGGATCTGACACCGGGGTTAAAGTTCCGAAGAAGTTGGCGGAACAGCTTGTCATTCGCGAGATGTTGAAACAAGGCTTCACTGACCCTCGCGAAATCGCCATGTTGTTGGCACTCACCAACTACGAATCGGGCGGTTACTCCCAGACTGTTGAGAACATGAAGTACAGCAGTCCGGATCGTTTGGTCAAGATGTTCAAAGAAGTAACCAGCATCGAGCAAGCGAAGCAACTGATTGCCGGTGGTGAAGTAGCCATTGCGAACGCGGTGTACGGTGGGGCTAAAGGTGCAAGCCTTGGCAACAACGAACCGGGTGACGGGTACAAGTTCCGGGGTCGTGGCTTCAACCACCTCACCGGTAAGGCTAACTACGCGAAGTATGCGAGGGCCTTGGGCGTTGACCTGGTTAACAAGCCAGAGTTGCTGTCGACTGATCCTAACGTAATGGCTGCAGTAGCTGTCGAGTTCTACAAGAACAGCAAGCAGATGCAAGCGATCAAGGCTAACGGTGACTTCGGGTATGCTGCCAAGGGCTTGAACGGCGGCAATGCGCTCCCAGGCATGGACAAGCGTTACTCCATGTACTTGGACTACCTGAAGCAACTGGAGTCTGGCACTCTGAAGGCGGACCAAGACAGTGCGGCTGGAGTGAATGCTCCAGATCCTGCTGCTGATCCGGGTGCGGGGGGTATGTACGCACCGATACCGAAGAGTGCTGCTCCGATGTTGGGAAGTGGCGCTGCACCGATGGTGGGTGCTGCTCCTGGTGGCGGGATGATGGGTGGAGGGCAGTACACCACACCATCTTCTGCTGGAGGGGGTGCCCCTGCGGGTGGTGGGGCTTACAGCGGCAACTACGGCAACCAAGGTGGCCCTGCTCCTTTGGGTACAGGCGCACCGGGTAGTGGGGCGGGTCTCCGTCTCAAGTCGCCGGAAGCGGTTGCTGGTGGTGCTCACCATCCGGGTGTAGACGCAGCGTGCAAAATGATTCAGCAGCGGGTGCCTAACTTCCGCTACTGGTCTGCATTGAACGACGCGTACCATGTGCAGAAAGGTTCGAAGGGCGCCCACCCTAAAGGCCTGGCTGCGGACTTCACGTTAACGAACGGTGCTGCGGGCAGTGATGTTGCTGTTCGTATTGTTCAAGAGATCTTCGGACAGGCTGGGTTAACCGGTGCTGACGTAATGGTCATCAATGAATACCGGACGAAAACAGCCATTGGTACCGGCGGGCACGTACACTTCCACTTCAAGTCGCCACAAGCAGCGCAGAAGTTCCTTGCAGCTGCTGGAGGATCGCAAGAGAACGGACAAGACACCACACCGGCCGGTGGAGGCCCAGTACAGGAACAGGACCGCGGGCAACCCGCAGCCCCTCCTGAGCAACCTACCGGGACAGTCCCAGCAGACACGGCGCAGCAGATGGCAGCGAACAACGCCGCCGCTAATGCTCCAGCTGCTGCGGCTAGCCCTGCAGGCCAAGCCTCCAATGTTCCACCAGCCCCAAGCCCTGCACCTCAACAGGCCGCTGCTCCAACGCCAGCACCTCCTCCGCGAGCGAAAGCTCCTGAGCCGGCACCGGCGCCACAAGCAGCACCGCCGATTGATACGGCAGCCTTAACCCAAGCCATTGCGCAAGCAGTGTCTGCGGGTGACCAAGCAACGGTGGTGCTCCTTAAGGGTATCCTTGAGGAGTTGAAGAAATTCAACGCCAACGCTTCGAAAGCCAGCAGGGTGACAGTCTAGTCCTTGAACCGGGTGGGGGTCACTCCCCACCCTTCCTTTTACATAAGCGAGAAAACCATGGCTACGGTGAGTACGCGAGATAAAGACATTATCACCAAATCCTTTCGCATGCTCACGAGAGGTGCCCCGCCCAGCGACTTGCTTGAAATGCTCGACTGGGACAAGTATTTCAACGTCTTCAGTACCGCTACTGGAGATAACCGTTATGTTAACACGGTAGCCCAATCCAGCCCTGCCACCGACCCTCGTTATGGGCGGATGATGCAGACCCGTGAAGGCGGGATGGGTAGCATGCACAAAGCCACCATTGAGGACAACGTTACCCTGCTGACGTTAACCCCCGGTGTTCCTCAGTTTGCTGGCTTGCTCAGTTTCATTACCAACATGTTCAGCCCCACTGCAGCGATCATTGCGAACAAAGGTCGCGCACCGAGCTGGGCGTTCTATTTGGGTCAAGCAGCAGGTTCGTTCGTATTTGCTCCAATGCAGTTGGCGAGCATTGGTGTGCAGACCTTGGCCTTCTTGTTCGATTCGCCACGTAACAACTTCTACACCGTTAAACCAGCCATGGGTGCGTACACCATGGCGGCAACTGGTGTGCTGAACGACCTCTGTGTTAAACTGGGTTACATTGACCCTGTGTTGCCGAAGAAAGCCCAAGAACAACAAGACCCGCTGTACGGTCTACGTCCTGACTACGACAACAGCAAGTCCGTCTCTGACCTCAGCATGTTCATGCCGGATGTCGTCAACGAGAATGGCACGATTGACTTCATGCGTCTGTTGATGAAGGGTACCCGTAAGCACCGTGTGATGTTGCGGGAACTGGCGCGTATGGACAACATGATTGACCTGTACACGCCGGATCAGAAACTCCAGCGTGCGCAACAGTTGATCGAGACCGTGCAGTTTGACGACACGGTTAACTCGGGCGATCCAACTCAAGAGTTCATTGAGAAGGAAATGCAAACGGTAGGTCGCTACCGTGGTGAGGGGGAAGGCAACTACACCGAACAGGACAGTGCGTACTACAACCAGTCTGCTTACGAGAACATGAACAACACTGCAGCCGGTGTTGTGAGTGTGGGTGAGAGTGGCGGGTCATCGGCTCCGGTACCAACCGGACCGACTACCATGGGTAACGCCATGCAGACGGGAGCAACCCCTCCCCTGAACCCGAACGACCCCGCTGGTCGTCCTGTTGCATCTACCCCGAGCAACAATACCGGTGTAGCAGGCGGAGAGCAGATCTTCTACGAGGATAACCCCAAAGACCGTACGTGGTTAGGGGATGTGTCTGACCTCGTTCAAACGGCCTTTTACGGCGGTCTGGATGCATTGACCTTTCGGGTTGATGGTAGTGTGGGCCCGGTTACCGACAGCTTCTCCAGTTCCCACTCGCCATCCCCAATGGCGGAGAAGTTCAACTCCGTGGTGAAAGCAGTCAACGACTTCAAGTTTGACGTCGCTGGCGGCGCAACCGGTATTGGCATTATCGATACCTTCATCGGCACCATCAAGGAAGGTGCTATCGGTGCATTGTCGGGTACGGTGATCGGTAACATCCCTCTGGCCTTGGCAGGTAACTCCTATGTCAAGATCGCCGACCACTGGGACGGTTCTACCAGCAACCTGCACAAAGAGAACTACACCATCTATTCTGACTGCACGTACGCTCACCCGTATGAACAGATCATGAAGATCTGGGTGCTATTCGCTGCGTTCTTGCCAATGGTGGCTCCGTTCACTGCGGGTGGTTCTACTTACACCTCGCCGTTCCTGGTGCGTGCGTTCTGTCAGTCGCGTTCGATCATCCGTACGGGTTTGATTACCCAGGCCACCTTCACCTTTGGTGCGGGTGATGCGGGTTGGACCCGTGACCGTAAACCGTTGAACCTGAAGATTGAATTCGAAGTCACTGACTTGGAACCAATCCTCTCCATTCCAATCGACCGCTCCATGAGTCTGTTGGACCTGACCAACCCTGCGGCAGTGGTACAACGTCTGTTCAGCGATGACACAGCGTACAACAACTACCTCGGTCGTTTGACCGGTCTGACTTACCTCGACACTGTACTGCGTTACAACAAGCTGAACCGTGCCCTGACCGGCATTGTGTTGGACATGCAGACCAGTATCCGCGCTGACAACATCGCGGCTAAAGTGAGTGACTCGATTGTGGGTGACTTGGGTCGTATCTTTACAAAACCAGTAGCACGTTGAACTATACCCTACGGCCCTTGTGGGGGCCGTAGGGTATAGGTTACTTAGAACGGGTACTTCGCTGCGTCTTTGAACTGACGACGTAACTCCGCAAGGGTGTTAACGTCTTCGTACATACCCGCCATGGCTACCAACGGAATGATCTCGTCCCACTGGATCAGCAACTTCTTCATGTCGGCGCTGACACGGTTCATTACTGCCAGGTTGTACACCTTGCCAAATGAGGTCGTCTTCAAGTACCACTCAGCGCCGAGCACCTGGTTAAGGACGATCTGTACCTTGGCCAAGATAGCAGGGTAATCTTCAGGGTAAACGTCATCGTCGAACTTGAAGTTACCGAACAGTTGTTCTACAAAGTTCGGGTACTTACTCAGTAGAACGTTACGTCCTTCTTCACCGATCAACCCGATGATGGCTTGGAGACTTTCGATGTCACCATTGGTAATGGCCAACCGAGCGGCTTCCAAAAAGGCGTCCCGACGAATCAGTTCCATCCCTTTCGGGTAAGAACCCCACAGCGTGCCATACGCGTTTGACATGCCATAGCCAACAGTCTCGTAAAGGATGGAGTTGTACAACGCCCCCTTCACGCTGACGTCAACAAACTCGTCAATCCCCACGTAGTTACCCAGCATGTTGAGTAACTGGTTACCTACTTGACCCCGCCAGTTCTTGTTAACCCGGAAGGTCTTGCCGTCAGTGGTCAACAGTGAACCGATGTTTACACCGGTCAACTTCTTGAACTCTGCAGTTGCCTGGCTGGCAATACGCCGCATGGCACCGGTCTTACCGTTGACGGGGTAACCGATCTCGCTACCCACTGCACCCAGGATTGCGTCATCGCTGAAGGTAATGCCATCACGACCCACCCGTACCGCTTTGGTCAGGTCCTTGGTGTTCAACAACCCACCTGACATGGCGCCGATGATACCGTCCAGCTCGTTCACAACCCGGTCTTTATAACTGGTCATGCCGGTGGTAGCGCTGGTGTCACGAGCCGTCTTGAGAGCAATACCTTCTTTCAGACGCTTACCGGTCGTATCAGCCGGGGTAAGGGTGTTCTCCTTAACGCCTGACATTGCTTGGGTGGTGGTTTGCTTAAAACTTGAAAGCTCCTTCCCCAGATCGAGACCACCGAAAATATCCATAGGTCATCCTCAAAAAACAAAAAATAAAAGAAGTAAGGCTGGGGATTACCCCAGCCTGTAACTTCAAACCTGTCAGTCTTCCGGAGGCTCTTCAACGATTGGAGAACCCCTGTCTTGACCCATGATGCGAATCTCTTCAGAGACCTCGATCACGTGACCCTGTTTGTCTTTGGCACGGATGATAATCTCGCACGAATCCATCTGTAAAATTGAGAGCCCTTCCAAAAGCTTGCCAAAGGTCAGCGAAGGTTTCTGGAAGTAGGTGTCCTTGATGTTACCCGTGCGGGTGGTACGTTCAGCCCTGGCCTTCTCACGGTCAGGGGTAGTGACGACCCAGTCCAGATAATCCCGCAGATAGTTACCCCAACGTACAGGGTTCATATCCAGTTTGTTCAGAATGGCTCTGTACAACCGGGCTGGTGGGTCTCGTAGGTCTGCGTCTTCGACGTACTTCTTCGAGACGTTTCTGAGTTGTGCAGATCTAAGTCGACGTTTAGGATCTATTGCGACCTTTTTGGGCTTTAGCATCCAGCCTCCTGATATTTGAGTCCAAGGCAAGACGAACCATGGTGACCAAATCATCGATCATCATTTTGAAATACGGACCGTTACAAAACTCCGCTGCCCCATTACGCCACCTGATTTGATCGCCCAGTTCGAACTGGGGTCCTAGCTCAGGGTCCCGCGGCTTATGGTAGCAATAGTTCTCCAACACAACCAACATCAAGGTAATGAAACCCTGATAATCGTTTGCGTGACTGTACCAGTTTATGAACGGAGTTTCTTTGGCGTGGTCCGTTTGGCGGAGATGGTCTTCTGCCTTCAGGAAGACATAACCCTCTACCACCTTTCTAACGAGTTCGTAAGCCTCTGCTGCGGTTTTTGTGTGAGTGGAGATACCAAGACCATGGAACCACCTGAAGTCTTCATACAGCGCAATTTCAGCGCCTTTCAGGCAATCGTATAGATCATGTACCGTGTCAACAAAACGGGCTGTTGCAGAGTTAAACCTTTCATGCACCCGTTGTACTTCTGTGAGGAGCTCTCGCTGATAGGCGGCAGCCACCCAACGCTTCATGAACGTGTTGTTCAGGAAACCAAGGATCTTCAGCTTCGTTACTTCCATGAAAACACTCCAGGTCTAATCTCTTTAGTAATATAGGTTTGAAAAACTATGGACACCCCAACTCCAGCCCCGGTAGCACCGGCGGCTAAGCCTGCTCCGGTCGACCTTCTGTTGCTGGAGGAAATCGGACCCCGTGAACCTTCTCCTACCAAGATGGTACCCGCCATTGGCCACGACGAAGTCGGTGAAGCCATGGAGAAGATCCGTACCGCTTTGGTAAAGAAGGTTGAAGACGAAGACCAGACCCAACTGGTAGACGCCATTCAAGAACACCGTACTCTGTTGCTGAAATACGTGACACAGCAGTACCTGTCTAACCCGAAGAGTGCGTCTTTGCTCATCGGCCTCATCTCCCTGATCAACGACATGGAAAAGACTGTCCGTGACGACCGTAAAGAGAAGATGAAGAAAGAGGACAGCCAGAACAACATCGTGGCGTTCAACCAGATGGTCGACGCGATGAAGTCTATCTCGGCGGGCAAGATCGATCTGCCGGTGTTCGACATGCAGGCGTTTATCCTTGACCCTACCAAGTCCCTGATTACCCCAGGCATGGAAGGGATCAACCCGATCACCGAGCAAGAGCTGGTGCAGGGCAACGCCATCGTCGATATTGATGGTAAAGCGGTTTAAAAGATAGCTAGCCCACTGAAGAATTACTACCGTCCTGGCACTGCCAGGACGGTAGTATACAGGGTCTATTACGCTTCCCGGTAATCGTAGAACGCATGTGCGACCGGCACCATCTTCACCACCAATGCCAGCACCTTGGCCACCGCATGGATACGGTCAGAGATCAACCCGATGATATGCTCCGATTCTTCAATCAGGATATCAGGGATGACAATGGTGGTATCTGGAATCGGGGTTTCGGACAGCGTTGCGTTAAACGCTTCAGACGCTTGGCTCATCATCAGGTCGTACTTGAACACGTACGCAAACTGACGGTAGAACAACGGCGTGAGGTTGGTGTTGTTGACACTGATGACCTTCACATCCGCCAACCCCTTGAACGCACTCTTTGCGTACTTGATGAAGTCGGCTTCGGTTTCCTCGTCGAACTGGTAAGGCCAGATGTTGACGTGGAGATCAATACCCTGGATGTTGATGGGTTTCTCCGACAGCCCTTCTTGGTCGAGGATGACCTTGATCATGTCGTCCATGAAGTTCGTCGGGTAGTACATCAGGAAGTGTTGCAGGCTGCGTTTCTCGAACAACTCGTCGAACCGTTTCCGGTTGATGTTGAAGTCCGGGTATTCGAAGAAGTCGAAACGACGTTCTTTGTAGCTCTTGGCGAAGTGCACGTCCCACAGACGATCGCCTTCCGCTTTACGTGCTTCGTCACTCCCTTGGAAGTCTTCGGTTAAGAGCCACTGGATCAACCCCCGACGGTAATCGTAGAGGGTATGGAGTTCTGCATAGACGTTCAGGCGACGGTTCATGCTGCAGGTTCCTCCGGTTCAACTTGGAGAATCAGCTGGTCACCGTAGACCTTGATCATCAGCAGGATGGTGTGACTCACGGTAGCCCAATCATCATGGACAACGACTACCTCATCACCCAAGGTGCCCTTGTAGACGTCGGTCATGCAGGCCCTGAATTTATTCAGGAGCTCGGTACGCGTAGGACCAAGGTCAGTGTACACCTGCATCTGGATCGTCATCCAGCGGTGCATGGCGTCAGAGCTATCACTGACACTCTTCATGAAGTTCGAATACCCGCCCGCAAACTCGATCAGGGGTACCGAGGCCAGACTGAACAAAGGACCCTTGATCGATTGGCGGGTATCCTCTTTCAGGTCCTTAAAGAGTTCTGCAATTACCTGCTTGGCGTGGATCAAGTCTTCCATTGTTAGCCGTACCGTTTGTGAAGGTTGTTATCGATACCACGAGCCCGGAGCAGGAAGTGAGCGGTGCTCAGTACCTTGGCAATCGAGCCACGACGCAAGCTGGCGTTCGTGGTGGTTTTACCCGTCGTCAAGATGTCGTTCTTGTATGCCTTCAATGCATCCAAGTCACCGCCCTTGACGTTGTACAGTTCGTTGGCCATGATCGTAAGCCCCAAGTTCCGCAGTACGGTGATCTCGGGCATACTGATACCGGTGGAGCGACTGTCGCCCATAACCTGGCCAGTAAGGTCGTCGATTTGACTGTCATCTTTCGATGCACTGAATTTCTTCACGAGCATCTGACGCTGTTTACGGAACTCGACCATTCCGACCACTACCTTGTGGGGGGTAACGGATTTGATGCCAGTGTCTTCGTCATAGATGACGAGGTGTTGTTCCAACGAGACCCCGTACTTGTCTGCTAGCTTCAGCAGATTTTCGTACTTGATCATTTCTTTCGGGTTGTAATTGCTCGCCCAAACTGCCAGCGGCATGCCCTGTTCCATCCTGACGACAAACTCTTCGATCTGCTTGTCGTTCATCTGGCCGAACAGGTTTTGGTAAATGGTACGATTACCGCCGCCGTCGGTCAGAGCTCCCATGAAATCGTACACGTATTCTTCGAAAGCTTTCCGATGGGCAGCCATGGTGTTAGTCCTTTTTGCGTTCGTACTTGTATTGGGTGAGGATCTTGCTGGTGGACGTACCCACTTCACGTACCATCGACATGTAGGGATCGTCCGGGGTGTTGCTGATGACCACGAGCTCTTCGAAGAGCATCGAAGCGTTTTCCAGCGTTTGACCAAACGCGGTTTTGTTCTTGTCGTCAATGTCGATGACATTCAACGAACGGTCGAGGTTGCTGAGACCGTATTTGCCCGAGACTGTAAACAGACTGAACACACAGGCCATGCGTTCAGCGCGTGCTGCCAATACCTGACGCAGGCGGTTGATGTAATCCACCGGGTCCTTGCACAGGTTCATGAAGTTGCTGTCTGCCAGCACCAGTACTACACTCGGGGTTTGAATAGCTTCCATTTTGTCCTTTCCTCATGACGGGGGTGAATGGGGACCAGAAAAGAAGTCCCCTTTATAGATTGAAATTACTTCACCCAGTACGCTTCACGTTCGCCCAAGGCTACCTTGAGCAGTTCCATGGTGGAGACAGTTTTCTTGTCGATCTCCGGGTTGATGAACCAGTAGTCCACCGTGTTCTCCAGGATGTCATTCCAGTCCAACCCGAGGTCTTTGATCTTGGTGTACAGTTCTTGCGGAGTGATGCGGTACTTCTTGTCCATGCCGAGCCAGAAGTATTGCATGAACCACATCTGGTAGCAGATGGTCAATGCACGTTCCAGCTTACGGTCTTCGAGGATCTTCTTCCGGATGGTGGTGCGTCCCACCTTGCAGTCCGGGTAAAGCACGCAGGCGTGACTGATCGCGCTACCTTCCAACCCGAACATATTGTTGGTTTTCATAGCATGATACATCGTCAGGCCTTCTTGGATCCCTAGTGACTGGGAACCAATAAAGAAGAAATTGCCACCACTACTGCCATTCTTGTTGCGGTATGGAGTAAGGGTGTAATAAATGAGATCAGGGTTTTCACGTGCATCTGCATCGATTACTACGTCCTTGCCAAATGGATCGGGGTACATCCATTCTTGGCCTTGCTTGAGTGCGGAACCCCGGATGATTTCGAGCCCAATCGGCGGACGACGCATGAGCGACTTCGGTGCCTTGAGCTTCTTGCCTTGACGGATGAACACCGACTCTTTCTCGAGCGGCTTACCCGTCATGTTGATGATGTCGACTACTTGAGCCAACCAGAACTGGAACATCCCACAGGTAGCCCCCATGGTGTCACAGTCTTCGTAGACGATACGGCGCATGTTGCCGATCTTCATGTCACGGGTGTTCTGCGTACCACCGGCGTCGACGTCTTCGTCCTGGAAGTGTTCGGAGACCTTGATGAATTCCATTTCGGAGATGGAGTCAACCACTGGCATACACGGGTTGAGGATCTTGAGGTTACCACCCTCGTTGTCCGGGTACGGTGTGGTGATGTACACGTCTTCCTTGTTCTTGATCGACAGCTTGACCTGCTCACAATAGTTCTTGAAGAAGTTGTGAGTCCAAGTGCCGTCGTAGTCGTCTTTACGACTGAAGTAGAAGAAGCGCTGGTCGAACAGCTTGTCGTAGAAGTAACCCGGAATGCCGATCTCACGGTCAACGAAGTCAGCCAGGCGCTTCATGTTGAACGTGCCTTCTTGGTCGATGAGGAACACGACCGAGGTATGGATACGGAGCAACATCCGCGCCATGTTCAAAACCGTCCACCCAGTCTTCTGAGTGTTGTTACCGCCAATGATGGCGTTGTTGCTGCATGCACCACCGTTCAGGTAGGTGACCCCATCAGGACCTACAACGTACTCCCCCGTGATCATGTCCGTAACCGGCGAGGTGTTAATCGACGGATTGATCATGTCGGACGATTTAAATTTCTTCAAGAACTCGTAAGGCGTCGCCATTTGATCATTCTTCCTGATATTTTATGAACTTTAACCACAAGGGCTTTATTGCCTGTTTTTAGGGCAACTCTCAAAACTGCCCTCCCCAAACTATACCGATACCGAGGACAGTAATGGAAAATTTTATCCAGCTGGTTAAACACCCTGAGCCACTCTCTGTTCAAGGCTTCGAAGCACTGAGCATTGGCGAGAGCTTCAACCTCTTCTTCAAAGAGATGGCCAACTCCATCGACAAGAAGATGGCTACCCTCAGCAAGAGCATTCATCCCGTGGATATTGATCACGTCCGGAAATACCTGACCAAGAACAATATCCTCTACGTGAAGAACACCCACACCGAAATCCTGACCCCGGAAGCCTTCACCCCGGGCATGGGTAATATGATGGCACACACCAAAGCCATCACCGAGGGTGTGTACGTTATCACCACCCTGAAGACCGAAGCTGCAAGGCTATATGATTGGCTGAAACAGATCATCAAGAACGGGCGTATGTCGGCACAGTTCTCGTGGTCTGTGGGTGACTTCGGCAATGCGGTTACCAAAGCCGAGAACTTCATCAAGAACCTGCCTGACAGCGGGCGGCAGTCGCGTTATACCCTGGGTCAGGTGTACATCAACTTCGAAGAGTTCTACGAAGCGACCAACCTGTTCAACCACTACGTCAAGACCATCGGTGGCCGTGACATCGAGCTGATGGCAAAGGACCTGGGTAACGTTTACGACCTCGGCCAACTGCTGGTGAAGAAGATCCATGCCAACGACATTCGTTTCTCGCAACAGGCGATTGACGACATCGAAGCCGTGGTGAACAAGTTCATCGAGCTCACCAACATCAGCGGTGCCCTCATGGTGCTCCTGAATGAGCTCACAGCGGTGTTCAACGCACAAGCCGAGACCCTGATGAAGCTGAAGTACTAAGCGGCTATAAGCCTACCCCTACGGGCTCTGAGCCCGTAGGGGTAGTTACCTATAGTTACTTCCGACCTTGATCTGCCAAACTCAGGATCTTCAGTCCAGCTGCTGCACTGGTATGGATGTAGATGAATTCTTCCGTCTCCACCAACGTGCAGTAACGAATACCCGTGTCATTCCGAGTGTCCGTTGCTACCCATACCCGCACTTCTGGATCTTCCACCGAGTTGAACGCGTTCCGCTCAGGGATATCCAAACCGACCGACAACATGATCTCTACCGGCCGCACTGCTTTCGGGTGTTCAACCTTGACCTTGAACACTGTTTTCAGTTGATTGAAGTCAGGATGAAGCTTGAGCTTCTTCACACCCTTGGCGTTCTCTTCCTTCACGTAGATCTGATCCGTGATGTCGTAGAACTTGGTGTAACCGAAGGTGTTGTTCTCGTCGCGTTTCAAGAACGCTTCGAACGTCACGTCAATGCTCACCAAGAAGTCGCGGATACGGTACGACATCAACACTGGCTTAATCAGCTCGATCAGCACAGGTCGTCCGTTGTTCTTGGTAATTGGCGAAACGAGGTTTTGTTTCTGCGGAATGGCTGGGAAGGTATCCAACAACCGCGCCACATCTTTCCGCACAAGGTTGTTCAAGTCCCCTGCACTCAAGTACCCGTCCGGGTTCTTGATCTTCTCACAAGTGAACGAGAACAACTTGTCCAGCAACTGGATAGGTCGTTTCGAATACAACTTGGAGTAGGTGACGTCAGGGGTGAGCTTCCCGTAATAGTTCTTGTCAGGCTCTACCTTGCCGAACCCGTACACCCGATAGCCCTCGTACTCGTTAAAGAACTCTTCCTTGTTGTTCGAGTTGAAGTACCACCGGGACGCACTGACAATCTTGTTAAAGTCAGATTCTGGATTCTCGTATTCCTTACGAGACATGATCGACACAGCAGGGTCGGTTTCTTTCGACCACACTGACGCCACTTCTGCCAGTTCGAGTTGGTCGTGGGCTTTCCGGTTACCCAGTCCACCCTCAGCCGAGCCGTGCAGGTCCACGATAACCTTTTTGTCCAAGGACGCCATGGTTTCGAGGTGGCCAATGCATTCCAGGATCAATTGAAGTTCGGACGTACTGGGGATGTGTGTGCCCAGCTTGAAACCTTCCTTCTCTGCCGTGGAGCGTTTCAGTTTCAGCAGAGCATCCAACTCCTTATGCGGAGTGATTATGCACAGGTTCTTATAGACGGACCCGTGGACCACGAACGGACGAATGGCTTCTCGGAAACCCTTCAATACCGCCTCGAGGTGACTGGCTGCATTAGGCACAACCATGGACACAATGTCTTGTACCACGACCACTGTGTTCGCTCGTTGTTTGTTGCCTGTGTAGTAACCGTTGGAAGTGGCAACGTCTTTTGCCAGCTTCTTTTTGCCTTCCTCGTTAAGGTCGTAGGTGTACCCATGACCCCCGAGGTAATGAAGTTTCTTGGGCTTACCCCCAGTGACTTCCAAGACATTTGCAATCAGGTAAACAACCATGTTTACCGTCGGAGTAATTTCTTCCATCTGTGCGGCCTCTAAGAGGTGAAGTCTACGTTAAGATTGCACTGGGGTAAAACTTCACTTCTTCAAATTTTATACACTAAGACTAACCCTACAGCGGTGTAGCCATGATTGAATTATTAGGAGTTGGCCGGGTGCAAAAACGGCCAAAAGGGTTTGTTGTAAAAGAACCTGTCGCGATACCAACCGGCGTTAACGGCGCCATGGCGTGTGTCCACAACGACGACCTCTTTTTAGCAGGAGGCGCTAATGGAACCGTCACACTCACGTCTTTCAGGAAGTTTAACCTGCTGACCCGAAAGTGGACAGACTTGGCATTGCTTCCAAGAGGATTAGAAGGAGGCGTGCTTTCGGTTGTTGGTGGTAACATCTACCTGTTTGGCGGTGGTGTTATGGTCAACGGGGCTATCTCTACTTATAACGCAAACCTCTACAAATACGACATCGAAAATAACGTGTGGTCTACGTTATCGGCGAGTCCTCTCGGTGGACGTCGGTTGTTCACGGGTGAAGCCATCGGTAGAGTCCTGTATTACTTTGGTGGGTGGAACGGGGCAGAGATCAGCCGCGTTGAATCTTTCAACCTTGACACGGGTGCTTGGACCACACTCCCGAACCTACCCGGTATCCGGCATGGCAACTACTGTGCAACCGATGGATCAAAGATTTACATCTTTGGTGGTCTAACAGACGGAGGGGGGACAAGCAATAACGACGTTCTTGTATTTGACCCTTCCGTGAGCACGTCTGTCACTACACTGGTGACTACGCTTGCGAAACCACCTGTACGCAGCTATTCAATGCTCTACGTGGAGGAAAATAACCTTTACGTCTACGGCGGGTATGAAAACGGCAACGGCACTGCCGTCCGCAATGATTTCTGGGTATTGAATCTGGCCACTAAGGAGTGGAAACAGATACCCCTCAGCGGGACACCGATCGACGGTCGAGGAAGTTCTGCCTACACTTACTGGAAAGGGGAGCTCCACGTCATTGGGGGGTATAACCCAACCCGAGGGCGAATCACAGACCATATCTACATCATGTAATAACTATTCCCCCACACCCATCCAAAAGGAAGGGTGCGGGGTATATAGTTTGATGCTTACCGCCGGGGATCTCTAGGCGGTGCGTATTTGTTTAGCAAGGCTCTGTTGTTTTCGCGCAGTAGATCATTTTCCTCGAGGATTTTTATTAGGTGCAGTCTAAGCCAATGGTTCTCCTCGGTCAACTTAGCATTAGACTTCAACAACAGAATGTTTTCTTGCTTAACTTCATTGTTCTGGGTCGACAGCATATCGTTGATCCGGAGGAACCCATTGATGGGGCCCCCACCCTCCGTATCGAACAACATTTTGACTTTAGCCACGCCAACTTCCATGTCAGAGATCTCAATGCTCTTGTTCAGGTTCGACACAGCCAGTGCGGCCACGGCGCAACCCAAGACAGAGATCAGAAATATACATGACTTCAGTGCTGAAGTTAATTGCTCTTCTACGGTCTCCCCTTTTACCATTGCCAAGACAAATTCTATGAATCTGTCGGCCAGCTCTTTTATGAGCGCTAACATGGGAAATTTCCTTACTTCAGAGGTGAAGATTTATGAGTGTTGTCTACTTATCGTTTGGCAGCATAGCACAACTCCACAATAACAGTCTACTCAAGACTTCGCCCATTGGCGAGCTGTCGAACAAAGCCCGCACTTATGCAAAAGACCCGGGGGTCTTCTCGATTACATCGAGTGCCAGTGCAACAATTCTCTTCAACTTCTTGAGCCAAAAAGATAACGTCGACATTGTACTTCCACAAGCCCTAGCGGAAGTTCAGATCGGCATCGTCAACTGGCTTTATGCACAAGCGGTCCTGGGTAACATTACTGGGAACCGCCCCAATACGTTGGCACTGCTGAAAGCACAGTTCACCAACAACGTCGAGATTACTGATATCGGCGAGATGGTTACCAACAACACCATTTGGTTGCCGAGTTTCGTTAAGGGTACCCACACGGTCTCTGGTGCGAAGCAAGACTTCTACGTGTGGTTGGCGGATGCCTACTTCCGGGATCAATATCCGAAAGTACTGTTCACAGTGGTTCACCCGGTTCCGATTGCGGACATTGACGTCCTGGTTAACCTCAATTACCAGGACCTCGCCACGCGGTTGGCCAAAGAAACACCCGACGTCATTGAAGCGCGCACGAAGTCGCTGACCAATGGCTCGGAATGGCCGTACACCGAACGGAACGTTATCGGGTTTGATGTCATGGACCTGATCAACACCGGCAAGTCCAACAAGGGCTACTGGCGTTATCTGGAATGGGGTAACGGGGACGATGCGGAAGATCAGCTCTTCGACCAGATTCAAGCCGAGATCCTGGCCAAGTCGAAATACCCCCGCCCTAAGTGGGAAGAAGTAATCCCCGATCTGTTCAACCCGATCGAGTTCTACGTCATTCCGAACTACAACCGTTATGGTCTGACCAACAAGACCAACGGTGCAAAATCGCAGTCCCCGATCGTCGATCGAGAAACCATGATGGCCCTCGTCGACAAGTACCTGACACCGAATATGACTTCGGCCCACGTCATAGGATCGATGCAGGTTGTTCCATTCCTGTACAAATCCTTCGCAGCGGCTTTCGTAGCCAAGGCAAACAACCGTGCTGAAATGAAGAAGGTGTACAACCTCTTCCCGGATTATTCCCTGATTCCATCGGGTGATCCAGAAGCCGGTCAAATGAACGCGGGCACCCTCGAGTTCATCATGGGGATGGAGAACCTGTTGGCAGCGGCTGAAGTGGTCACTCCAATCAGCCTGCCTCCGTCGGGTGTGACTCGTATCGAACGCTTCGGTAAGGTGTACGTTGCCAAGCGTATCGGTAAGGCGAAGTTCATCGTGATGACCCGCTGGCAGATGGTCGAAGACAAAGTACTGGTGGATTGATATGGCCGATACCAACATGATCCCCTCGATGAATGCGGCTGGTCGCTTTGAAGCGATTGCTCCGTTCGATCAGGTAGTGGATCCCGCGAAGTACTATGTGGTGGAGGGCTTGGAAACCATCGGCAAGATGGAGTCCCTGCACGTTAACCTCTACGACTTGATGTTTGCACCTATCGGTGTCCCGCAGGATCAGTACGGTACGGTACTCAGCCGTGCGCGTTCTCTGGGGGCCGTGGTGGTAACACTGATGGACCGCAACCGGGTACCGACGTATGTGTTCAGTACGTACTTCAAATCCTTCCCGGTAACGGACGGTGTGTTGTATGAGAACATGGTACTGACCGCATCCCTGGGTCCTTGCCATCCTGATATGGCCACCGAACTCACCGACACCATGGAACACGTCAAGCAAACGATCCTGAACCGTCATGGGATCGATGCGACAGTTAGACTGGGTACGGTACCGCAAGTTGCTTACACCAGCCGCCTGCAACATGAAGCCTTTGAGAACACCCGTAAAGCCAAGATCACTGATAACCAAAGTGACGTGGCGCGTGTGTACGAGATGGAACAGTTGTTGCTGTCCAAGGATGCCTACATCGCTCAACTGGAAGCCAACCAGGTAAAACCATAAAGCAGCCATAAGCCCCTACCCCGCCCTTATTGGGTTGGGGTAGGGGTTACGGTTGATTGCTTAGGCTTGACGGATCGAACCCATCGGGATGCCGTCATTGCCGTCTACCACTTCGCGGTGGTTGTACGGACGGATGTACGGCGATTGGATGCCCAACAGGAACGCATACAGCGCGTCGATGAAGCTTTGGGTGTAACGCTTGTACAGCTTGGTCTGGAAGTCGAGCGCTTCTTCCTTCAGCGGTACCGGCAGACCTGGGGCTTCGTAGGAGTAAACCACCCACTCGTTCAGGTCGAGGCCGATGTTGCCACCCTTGCCGTGCAGCTCTTGCAGGATGTCGTTGGCGGTCGATTCGATCCAGTCCATGCCGAACTTGGCAGAGAAGATGTAGATCGCCTTCATGAAGTGGCTGGAAGCCAACAGACGGGTCTTCACCACTTGACGCCACAGGTCCAGGATAACCTTGTGGTTGCGCAGACGGTTCTGGTACTTGTCCATCATCCGGTTCATCTGCTTGTTCATCACCGTGAGGCGACGGACTACCAGTTTAACCGGGTCAGGGAACGTCTGCCAGTCGTCCAGATTCACCGCGTTGTCGCCCAGGATCACTTCACCCGATTCAGGGAGTTCAGGGAACACACGGTCCAGGCCGATGTTGATGGCCGAGAAGTCGTTGACGCCCTTAAAGGTGAGGTACAGGTCGTGGTCTTTCCGGGGGATCAGGTCCTTCAAGCCATCCGCCAACTTGGTCGCGTGAGCGATCTTGTCATCGAATTCCTTGTTGAACTGCTTGGCCACACGGTCGAGTTGCAGGAGGTCTTCTTGCAGGATATCGTCGTCTTCATGCTTGCCCGAGCTACCCAGCCAGTGGAGGGGCAACTCTATAGGAGACAGGAATTCGTGCAGGCCATCGCCGTACTGATAACGCCACAACAGCTGGTTACGGAAGACGTTGATGATCTCGTCGAAGCGGTGGTGAGCGGCCTGTTCCAAGAACGTTTTATAGTTCTCTTCCATGGTCACGTAGGTGTAGGAAGCACCTTCCGCAATGTCGTAACGGACGTAGCGTACGTGACGCTCACCCTTGTAACCCTCGTACAGACTTACCATCGGTACGATGCCTTCCATTTCAGGGTGCTTATGGAAGAAGTAGTTGAACACGCCGTCGCACAGTTCACGGAATTCCGGGGTGCGGTTGGATTCCGGGTGGGTAAACTCGGTTGGCGAGATGATCTGAATCCGCGGGATGGTGGTCTGCCAGACTTCAGGAATAGGCACGTATTTACCAGGGCTACCCAGGGTAAGGTCTGCCGCCAACACCCGGCCGTACGTAGACTTCATTTCGTTACCCAGCACGAACTTGTCGCCGCTCAAGGCTTCAGACACAGCAGCCCGATCTTCCTCGACGCCCGCGACCAGTTCTTCAACAGTCGGGTATTCCATTTCTTTATCAGACATTGCTGTACTCTCTTTTTCAAGGATTCGATATGTTAACTGACTTTTTCTCGGTAGGTGTTAAACAGACTGGGAACTACGTGCACATTACCGGAGTTTCCTACAAGGCACTCGAACGCGATATCAGTAAGTTCTACAGCACCAGTCTACTCAACAAGTACCAAATTCGTCGTGAGTCGTGGGACACCATCAAGGTCCACAACTTCTTCTTGGTGGAGCTCTATGAGATCCTCCGTGAACTGTTGCAGCTGCGTACAATGGCCAGCCGCCGTCGGGATCTGGCAGAGCTCAGACACCTGCTGGAAACCGAAACGTGGATCAAGGATACTGTTAACCCAGTAGGCACTCCTTTTGATTTCAGTAAGCTGGATCGTTTTCAAACCAAGCTCTTTCCGGAACAACGGATGTTCTTGGAACAGTACCCGTTGTTGGTTAAGAGTTTCCACCTGAAAGGTTTCCTGCTGGACGCAGTACCCGGCAGTGGTAAAGCGATGCCCCTCGACACCAAGGTTAAAGTCCCCGGTGGGTGGCGAGAGATAGGAGACCTTAAAATAGGCGACCTAGTAATAGGACCCAAAGGGAACACCACTACGGTCACTGCCGTCTACCCGCAAGGTGAAACGGATGTGTACCGGTTCATCTTAGAAGATGGTCGTACAGTGGATTCTCACCCTCTGCATTTGTGGGAAGTAGTAGAGACTGACTTCGAGGGTACTACTGAACCTCGTACTGCGGTGACTACAACGATTGATATCGTTAACCACTTCAGTCAGTTCAGTTATCACCTCCCCATGGTCGGTGAAATAGGAGGTATTGACCTCTCCACAACCACTGACTGCCTGGGGGTTGCCCAAACCCTTCTTCGCTCTGACGTAGATATTGGGAGCTCAGTGTTAGAACTCCCGTACAACGATCGCTTCAACATTACCAAGGCCATGCTGGAAGCATCTGGCATTCAACTGGACGGTAAAGCGATTGCCTTCTCCAGTGATGGACACCAAGCCGCAGAGAACTTCCGAGACCTCATGTGGAGTCTGGGTGGTCGTGCGATAGTAGGTACCTTTGAAGGTAAATCGGTTTGCTGGTTCTTCCACCGTGAAGTGGTCGCGCTAGTGAACAACCTGATCATCGGTGATCCTGCTTTGACCATCAACCTGGAAGAACACCAACGCACACTGTTGGGTATCCGGGCAGTACACAAGGTAGACCCCGAGGAAACCGTCTGTATTGCGATTGACAGCGAAGATAAGCTGTTTGTGGTAGATGACTACGTCGTCACCCATAACACGTTCACGTCGCTCGTATGGAGCCAATTGGTGAGTGATGCACCCACCGTGGTATTGGCCCCGCTGAACGTGGTAGACGAAGTGTGGGTGAAGGAGTTTGTCAAGCACTTCAAGAAGCCACCAAAGGTCTGGACAACCAAGTCCGGGGTAGCCCTTAAAGAGGGTTATGATTACTACATCGTGCACCACGACTACTTGCAACGGGAAGGGTTCAACATCCTCTTGCGGTTCCTCGAGACCTACTGCAAGAACAACAAGGTCAAGCCTAAGCTGATCATCGACGAGTCCCACAACTTCAACGAGATCAAAGCCAAGCAGACCCAGCGGCTTATTCAGTTGGCGGATGCAAACGTGTTCTCGGATACGTTGCCAATGTCGGGTACGTTGTTCAAGGCCTTGGGGAGCGAGCTGTTCCCGATGCAGTGCCTGATCGACAAACACTTCGACACCATTGCCCGTCAGTTCTTCTTGGCGAGCTACGGTCGTAACCGACCTGCACTGATGACGTTGCTGTCTCACCGGATCGGTAAGGTGAAGTTTACTATTCCTGAACTGGTCGGGATGGGAGCGGCTCCTCCATTCGAGATCGTCAAGGTCCAAGTACCAGGCAGTGACAAGTACACGCTCGATGCGATCCGCTTGCAAATGCAGACGTACATCGCCGAACGGGTCAAGTTTTACAACCACCACATGCCTGCGTTTATCACGTTCTACAATGACGTGATCAGTCGTTACGAGTTCTCCATTCGTACTCACCCAAAGGAACTGGAGGAGCTGCGTCGCTACAAGACAATCGTTCGCCGCTTCCAGACCCAAGGGTACAACAACTTCACTGATGCACAGGACAGTGTGTTCTGTAAAGAGGTGGAGGTAAACATTGAGCGAGACCTCAAAGGTAAAGAACTGGCAGATTTCCGTAACGTGAAGTCAGCAGTGAAGTACCTCGGGTTGAAACTCCGTGGGGAGGCATTGGGTAACGTACTGGGCAGGGCCCGTATCAACGCGATCAAGGATATGATCGAATATGCGGACCTTCCCAAGTACATCGACAACGTGGAGAAGAAGACGGTTATCTTTACCTCGTACGTCGAATCCCTTCAATTGACGAATGACCATTTGCGAGCGAAGGGTTACAACCCAGTCATGGTGTACGGGGCTACCAACCACGAACGGGACATGCTGGTGGAGCAGTTCAAAACGGATCCTCGGGTAAACCCCCTGGGTGCGACCTACTCCAGCTTGAAGGAAGGCTACCCCCTCCTGATGGCCAACCAGATCATCTCGTTGGATGCACCGTATCGAGACGGGGAGATCAAGCAGGTACAAGCCCGTGTATGGCGAACCGGCCAGGACACCCAGTGTTTCTTCTGGATGCTCGATCTGGACACCGGCACAAAGCTGAACATCACCACCCGTAGCTTGGACATCTTGGCATGGAGCCGTGACCAAGTAGACACCCTTCTGGGGCGCTTGGACACACCTGTAGCGTTCACAAACGTTACCGGGCAGGAGATGTTAGACCTGAGTGAAGAACCCTTCTCTAAACCGCTCCGATCCAGTAACAGCGTTTTGTCTCTCTTTAACTAGGACGATTCCTCATGGTTGACATCGTAGAAAATGCTGAAAGCTTCCCGCCCGTGCCACTGCTCGCGATGGGTGATAAAGCACTCGGTGGGGGCGAACAAGCACCCGCTAACAAACAGGCTGTTGCACTGGCCAAACGCACCGCAAACGTCAAGAAAAACCTTGATGATTTGATCGGGGTGTCGATTCATCTTATTGGGAAGCTCGGGGGTCAAGATGAACTCGAAGCCATCGACACTGACGGCCTTCTCAAGTGGACTGGGTACATCGTTAACGGTGTTCTCACTGTTTGGGACGGCGCAGAGTGGGTAGGTATTAACGCTTTGGTTAGTGAGGCTCCTGGCAACGCTCTCTCCTTAGGGGAGGACGGTAAGCTGTACGTTTCAAACGACATCAATGCTGACATTGTTCAGTCCTACAACGCCGCAAAGGAATAGTCTCATGTCCCTCGAATTGCAATTGGTTGCACTTGCCCAAGCCGTCGCCGGTGACGTCAAAGCCCTGAAAGCCGCCCACGGTGATCTGTCGGCCCTCGACACCACCGCCAAGGACAGCCTGGTTGCCGCCCTGAACGAAATCTTCGCCCTGGCTCAAGCTGGTGGTGGCGGTGGTGTGGCGATCGACGACGCCGCTGGTAACGGTGATACCACCGTTGTCTGGTCGGCCGACAAAGTCTTCGACGCGATCGAAGCTGCCAAGACTGCCGTTTCCAACGCAGTCAAATCCGACCTCCTGGGCGGTGCCGGTGAAGCATACGACACCTTCAAGGAACTGCAAGACCTGCTGGTCGGCCAAGACGACGCCGTCGCTGCACTGACCCAGCTGTTCAACAATGCCGTGCGCTTCGACCAGGCTCAAACCCTGACCGACCCGCAGAAGGCCTTCGCCCGTGGTAACATCGGCGCTGCTGCTGATGCCGACCTGGATGCTCTGGTCAGCGCTGTTGGCGACACCGAAGTCGACCTGGTTGCTGCGTACACCGCCGCCAAGGCGTAAGCCGTGAGCCTCGCCGGTGCGATACTGGCGTTCGTTAGCGCAGTGGGCGCCGACATCAAAACCTTGTTTACCAACAAGGTTGATAAAGTCGCTGGCAAGGGGTTGTCGAGTAACGATTATACTGATGATGACAAGACTGCGCTTGCGTCGTTGGTATCGGGTGACGAGGTGGTGCAGCAAAAGCTGCTCGATCTCCAATCCCAGATCGATGCGTTGAAAGGCCCCTGACAGGGTTTTATCTAACTATAAGCTCCCTGGCTTAGGCTGGGGAGCTTATAGCCACTTCTCAATCCTGTTGGACACAACTATGATCGAATCACATTTGTACCAGACCAAAGCTGCTCTCCCACCGCCTGTTATTGCGGGTGAATACAAGCAGAAAACTTCAGCTGCTGTTAACCGTACCGCGCACGCTGCCGTTGCAATTGACAACAAGATCTACGCGTTTGGTGGTAGTCATCAGATTCTTAACAGTGTCATGGAGGTCTATGACATTGAAACCGATCAGTGGGCCAATCTTGCCACTCAGGGCACACCTTCCCCGAGACACTCCATTGCCAGTTGCGTCTTGAACGGTAAACTCTACATCTTTGGTGGTTCGACCACCACTGCTTGGAGTCCTACCGCTGAAGCTTACGTGTTTGACCCAGCCACCAACATCTGGACCAAACTGGCTAACCAACCTGCTGCGTTGTGTATCCAAACGGCCGTAGCCATCAAAGGTAAGATTTACCTCTTCGGTGGATTTAACGGGGGTAGCTCGGTTAACAGCTTCTACGAGTACGACCCTGTCAGTAACACGTACCGGACGATCCCTAACAGTCAGTCGGTCAGCCATGGTCACAGGGCAGTTAACATCGCTGACCGGATGTTTGTAGTGGGTGGAGTGGCAGGCACCCCCTTGTTGAGTCGTTGCGTTGCATACGACCCGACGGCTAATACGTGGGCGACATACGCCTCGTCCCCATTGGCTAACACGTACACGTTTACCGATACATTGGGTGGGTACCTTTACATGTTTGGCGGGAGTCGTAATACAGACACCACCACGCATAACAGGTTATTCAGGTTCCACCCACCCAGCAACACTTGGGACGAACTCCCTACCGGGGCTCAAGCGGGTTACTACGGTGTTATGATTCCCGTCGAAGATCGGTTGTATCTGCACGGTGGTCGGAACTCCACCACGTTGTTCCCTGCGTTGTGGGAAATCACCTAAAAGCAAAAAAGAAAACCAATGGCCTACCTCTCCCAATTGGGAGAGGTAGGTAAGGAATTCTTAGTTGTTTTCTCGCAACTCTTCCAGTGCCAAGATAAGCTGATCGCGTAACTCGTCAAGCTTATCCATTTCGGGATCGAGGTTAGCCATTTGGATCATCAGCTCGCCGCGCTCTTTACTGACCGTGCTTTTGTTACGCTGCTTTTCTAGCTCACCCTGCTTCTCGAAAAGGGTGTCAATTTCTCGTGTAAGCTTTTCGATGGCGTCGACGTGTTCTTGTTCGGTTTCGTAGCCTTCTACAGCATACTGCCTATTTTTCTTTTCCATAATAGGTAGCCTTTAAACAAAAAGAAATGGGGAGTTTCCTCCCCGTAAGTTGCAGTTAGAAGCGAGCAGCTTCGATCTCTTCTTCCGACAGGTCGTCGTAGTAATGATCGAGCGTTACTGCCTCCTTGGTTACAGCACCACGTTCCCACATCATCAAGATGCGAGCCCTGTACTGCACGTCCACACGGTTAGGGCAATCCCCCAGCGTGGCTACCAAGGACAGCGCTTTACCCAAGGGACGGATGTCTTCCTTGGTGAAAACGTAGACGCTGATCTGCGCAATCGCGTACTGCATGATCAGCTTGAGCTCGGTAAAGAACTCGGGAACTTCTTCCTCGAGTACTTTAAAACCCAGCTGCTCGGCGCGCCAGTCTTCCATGGCGAACTTGATGCCGCCATGCTCAACCACTACCAATGGACCGAAGTTCAGTTCGATGCCAGAGTCATGCATACGGATAATATTTTTAACCATGGTAAATCTCCTTAAATGTAACGGGAATGGAATTGGGGATCTTCGGACATCAACTTAAGCAGAGATGGGCTGGACTTCACCAACGAACTCATCTCAACGTCGAACTTACCATTCTTCTTCACACGAAGAAGCCCCAACTCGTAGCCAAACTCGATGCTGTCGAATTTGATGAAATCACCTTCGTTGCAGTAGGTCATAGCCAACTGCAACATCCGAGGCATGGCGGTGTCGAAATAGCTGTAGCGGCGGACCATGATGACTTCTTTCGAAGTTGCACGGTGCATGGTGGCCAGTACACGATAACGAGGGGTGGTGATCTCAATGCTCATGTATACAACTCCTAAAGGTGAAAGACTTAGTTGTCTTTATCCTCTTGGTAATATAGGTCTGAAAAAGAATGTAACTTAACCTCAGTAGCCCTTAGGGCTACTGAGGTTAAACTGATTCATTCAGTTAATGTTGAAATGCGCTTCCAAGCTTGCGATACCTTCTGACATCTTCCCGAATACACCGTGGTGGTGAACCTTGTTGCCGTCAGATTCGATGACAAAAACAGTCACCTTAATCTTGCCAGCATCAGGTCGGGTCTCGATGGTAACACGACGAGACAACTTATCGGCTGCCGCATAAATCGCATCGAGACGCTCGTCGTTAGGTTCGTCAAAGATACCCCAGTCTTTCTGTGGGAAGTACATGTTCTCGACGTACGCCAACAATTCGTTTAATGTGTCAAACCACTTGTTACGACGAAGCTGACTTTGGTCGGTATAACGAAGGTCCCACCCACGCCGGGTCAAGTGGCGCTGCATTATCTTCAACCCGAAGGCTTCTGTAGAGAAGGAGTTGTAGCTTGACTCTGCTTGGAAAGCGGCTTCAATACCCTTACCCAGCAAACGGTTTAGGAGATCTTGAGCCCGAGCACCGTGTACTGCAACTTCCTTGGCGAAATGGGCTTGAGTTTCCGCTTCGAGTTCTTCAGCAGTAGGGCAAGGTAGAATTTCTTTCATGGGTATCCTTATCGACCTTGGTATTGTTCCCAGAGTTCTTCGATCTCTGCTTTGAGTTTCAGCGAGTCTTGGAACGGTTTACGGTTTTCCCAGGTGGACTTCTGCCGCAGCTCGTCCATCTCCCGACGGAGCACCACGATACGGGAATAGATGGCTGCTTGGTCCACAGCACGGTTACCGGTGAGGTTAGTCAGTCTGGCCATGGGTAATCCCTGCGAATTCTTCCTTGATGCCCAGGTGTTCCTCGATGCAGACGATGATGTCCATGAAACTGCTGCTTTGCAGTTCACGAACACCAGAGATACCTACCGTCCACTCACCGGGGTAATGCCGGATACCGATGTCGATAGGTTTATTTTGCGCTCTGGCGACTTCGCCGATGCGTTGCATCCGTTCTTCAAACGTTGGCATTTGACACTTCCTCCTTACCCGACAGACGTTTCACCAACAACCAGAGTTTCTTCAGGAAACCCACCTTCTTCGGACGGTGGCGGGTGTGAACTTCCTCCATCCGTACAGCGTCCTCAGAAGGCCCCAATGGGACGTTTTCCCACGAGACCCCACCGTCACGTTCAGCTAAGAGCAGTTGGCGCATGGTGGACTTGTGACGGCGTTTGAAGGCCGCTGCCAGTCGGTGCATATCGCGCTCGTGTACAGCGTAGATACTGGCTTCCAGTTGGTCAGACAAATAAACCCGCAGCCGTACATGATCGGCGAAGTACTTGACCTTACCCGGCACCAGTTGTGCTTTGAGCAAGATGAGAATTTCTTTATGGGCTAAGACTTTAATCCCGTCAATAAGACCATTTACCAGAGGACCGTAAGACACAGGGGTACCGTTTGCATGCTTAAGTTTGATGTACTTGTTAGGGAAACGAGACATTAGACTATCCTTGTAAAAGTGTTGGCATATACAAAAGATAGAAAGTCACGTAACAAAAAATAAAAGGACCAAGGGAGTCCGAAGACTCCCAAGGTTTACTGCTTACAAATCGAGTGCCTCTTCCATCGCCTCGACCATTTCCAAGAAGGTTGCGTCGTCCGCCACCTGTATCGTGTTAACCGCCGCGGTCCAGACATTAGAGACAGAATCGAAATAGATGTTGATGTCTTTACAGCAGGCGGACGCGCGCTCTCCGATAGCGAGCATCCGATCTTCCAAAAGTTTATTGCTCATTGCTGTTCCTTACGGCTTGTGGGATGAGTTGAAAGAAAAGACTCCTCAGGCGATCAATCTCGCCATAGATGGAGTCCAAGAAAATGATGTGGGCACTGCCTTCCAGTTTCAAGTTTTGGATTACCTGATACCATCGCGAGATCTCAAACGGGATATCTGAAATGAGATCTCTGCCTTGGGATTTACGGCGAATACGGCATTCCGAAAGATAGACTACCTGGCCCATGGTGAGACATTCCTCGAAAGGCAGTTGGGATACTTCTGGTAGTAAGCCTCTGCCAAGGCGTCAGCGTGCTGCTTGACCTGCATTGATGCCTGTTGCAAATCAGCAGCTTGGTGTTCATCAGTGGTGCACGCGCTGAGAGCAAGAAGACCCACTGCCCGGTCTTGAGTCTGCTGAACGATATGAAGCTGTTGCATGCGAGCGCGCACTTCGGTTACGTTATTAGTCACTTACTGACTCCTTGTAAATGAAAGAGAGGTGGGCTAATTGTTTTGCCCGTAATAAACCGCATAGACAAGATACGACAGTATTAAACCAACGATGCTTGCCAATGCGTAAGTTGTAAATCCATTAACGAAATCACTGTACTCCTTGTGGGCCTTTCTGCGGTGTTCTCGAATCTCTTCGATACGCCGCTTCCGTTCCTCCGCGGAGTCTTGCATCAAACCACCCTGCACCCAATGTGGGCTTTCAATTCCTCGTAGCTTTCCCACCCCCAAGGGGCGTCTTCAGGCTTACGAGGCGTGTAGTTAGGATCGGTCAGGAAGTTAAAGTAGCTACGACTACCCGACCGGGTTAAGAAGAAACGATCCAGCTTGTGGTCATCGCTCACAGTGATCACGTAGACGCGACGCGAAAACTCAGAGTCATTAACCAACCCGAAGACCACCGAACCACCCAACTTCTGGTTGTCCTTGATCTCAAGCATGTCCACCAGGATCGGTTTCTTTTGGAGTTCTACCGGTGGGTACATCAGTCTTTCTTCCTTTCTCTGATGACAAGGTTGTAGCCATTGAGCGCGTCACCATCAGTGATGATTTCGTAACCAATAGCCGCAGCTTCCTTATGCGCTTGTTCCGCCAACTCAGTGGCTTTGATAACAGCCTTCTCACGCATGTACACAGTCCCTAACCCCGGCATGTCACGCATGGTGATGATACTCTGCCGCATCAGTTCCCCGATGTGACGAACAGCCGCTTCTGTTGCCACCGGGTTTTCCACCTTCTTGCGAGGGCGGTCGAACATGTTAATCACTTCACCCATACATCACCCCGTAATTAACTCGTTAGAATGCGAGTCGCTAATACGATCAAACAAAGGACGCATGAATTCCTCCGTTGACCGCATGGTGCATTCTTCGAATTCTTCCATCTCCCACAGCACTGTCGGTAGATCGTCTTGATCCACTACGAAGAAAGGATACGTCTTCCCTTGGTGTTGGAGGAACATACAGAAACCCTTTACGTACTCGGTGGGTTTTGTGTTAGTCACCTTGTAGACGTCGAACAAGATATCCACTACCCAGGCAATGCCGATGAGTTTGACACCATCCACTTCAAACTCGATCATGTTTCCATCATCGGCTGGCGAAGGGAAGTGGTGGTTTTTGCCGATCGACATGGTTAACTCCTTGTTGATTGAAAAGCTTGTCATAGCGAGCTTTGATAATGTTCGCCTGCCGCAACAGCGCTTTGCTCTCCATTCGGAGGTCACGACGCTCATGGATGTTGTGAGAAGCACATGCCATGCGTGACAACCGACGAGCTTGTTTTTCAAGCTGGGTAATGCGGTGAGTCATCATATCTTTCAAGTGCTTCAAATGGTCCATGGTCGTTCTCCGATTAGTAGATAATAAGCGCCTTAATTTGTGGCATTCCTACAGGTAATATAGGTTTCAAATCTACTGCAAATTAAACGTCAATCGGCTCTAACAAATAGGACCCGCGGTAAATAAATAAGCGGAGCGGGTTATTTTATTTCGATTTTATGTTGCACTCCCTTAAGCCACCCGGAACCTTAAAAATATGGCCCTTCCAAATGAAAAACTCTTTTTGGATCGGTTTGTCCTTTACAACAATGAACGCTACAAGGATGAACCCCGAATCGTAAACGCGCTCAACGCCTTGACCGTTGGCAACGTTGTGTTCTCCAACTACCGTAAGGTTCCGCTCGAAGATGGTTCCAGTGAGATGACTCACTTGGTGGACCTCGACCAGCCAGGGATCTTGATTGCACACGACCAGCAATATCTCCCGGCAGACTATGTCGAGAACGGCGCTTCCCAGGTAGCGGAAGTGGATCCTTTGGCGTTGGAAGAACTCCAAACCCGTAAGTTCGATGGTATCTACCGTCTCCAAGAGAGCGTAGAGCCACCGGCTCACATCGGGGCGGTTCTGGTGCTGAAAGGGGAGAAGACAGCTGAGAACATTCGGCTGGTAGTGAAGGAGAACTGCTTCTTCATGCTGGACGACGAGGAGATTGTCATTGACGACGAACTCACTCTCGTGACCATTGATTCCCACACCGTTGTGGGTGTCTTGCAGATCGTCGAAGGTATTTACGCTCGTGGTGAGCCGATCTACGACGGTACCTACAACTACGACGGTACGATCACGTACTAAAACTCGCTTATCAAGGTAAAGAGATCATGGCGAATATTGAAGAAGAAAGTGTCTTCCCCGAAGAAATCCCGCTTATCGAGCGGGGTGAGAAAGTCGAAGGTGGTGTGGCTGGTGCTTCCAACCGCGCACTGATCCTGTTTGCCATGCGTACTCGCTGGCTGAAAGACCAGCTGGAAGCCCTGGCTATCAACGGTCTGGACATGAAGGGTACTCTTCCCGATGAAGAAGCTCTGCTGGCCATCGATACCGAAGACCTTGCCCGCGGTACCGCCTACGTCGTTGATTTCGCAATGCGCGTCTGGAACGGCACTGAATGGGCGAGCTCGGGTTCGCTGCGCGGTGCGCGTGGTCTGAACATCCTGGGTCGTTGGCCAACCAATAGCGATCTGCCTGTTGCGGAAGATCAAGAACTGGGTGACGCCTTCCTGTGGCGCAACGACGTTTGGGTGCTGACCCCCGATGGTTGGGAAGCTCTCAACATTCGTGGTGCTGACGGCAAAAGCGCTTTCGACGTCTGGTTGGAAATCCCAGGCAACGAAGGTAAGACCGAGGAAGAATTCGTCGAAGCCATCAAAGGCCCCGTCGGTGACTCCTTCCTGGATTCCTGGTTGGCACTTCCCGGTAACGAGGGTAAAGACCTCGATGACCTGATGGAAGCGCTGAAAGGTCCTCAGGGTGACGTGCGTCCTGCCTTCGCAGTGAAAGGCACCAAGCCAACCGCTGAAGATCTGCCACAACCTGGTGTTCAAGGCGACGCCTGGTACGTAGGCCTCGACCTGTACTTCTGGGTCGAAGAAGACGCCAGCTACTCGATGATCCCAGGTATCGGCGGTAAATCCGCCTTCGAGATCTGGAAAGAGAACGGCCATCCAGACGGCACCATGGAAGAGTTCCTCGAATCCATGATGGGTGGCGAAGGCATCCTGATGAAGGGGCGTCTGGCTGACGAGGAAGCACTCGCAGCTATCGATACCACCAACCTGAAACTGGGTACTTCCTACTTCGTCGATTTCGCGATGCGTGTATGGAACGGTACCGAGTGGAGTAGCTCGGGTTCCCTGCGTGGTGAGCGTGGTATCAACCTGCTGGGTAGCTGGCCAACTGGTAGCGACCTGCCGGTCCGTGACGACTACATCGTAGGTGACGCGTTCCTGTGGCGCAACGATATCTGGATCCTCCTGCCTGAACCTGAGGGTTGGGAGTCCATGAACATCCGTGGTGCGGATGGTCGTTCGGCGTTGGAAGTATGGCAAGCCATCGAAGGCAACGAGGGTAAAGACGAAGAAGACTTCTTCGAAGCCCTGCGTGGCCCTGCTGGTCTGTCGGCTTTCGCTGAGTGGCAGACCTTCCCGGGCAACAAGGACAAGCCGTACTCCGAGTTCCAAGAGACCATTCGTGGTCCTCAAGGTAACCCACGTGCTCCGTTCGAAGTAGCTGGTAGCGTTCCCAACGTTGGCGCTCTGCCAACCCCTGGCGATGCAGCCAAAGCCTACTACATCGACCGTGACCTGCATGTGTGGGTGGAAGACACCCAGAGCTACTTCGTCATTCCTGGTCTGGCCGGTAAATCGGCGTTTGAAGTATACACTTCGATCCCAGGTAACGAAGACAAGACCCTGGGCGAATTCTGGGAGTCGCTGCGTGGCCCTCAAGGTGAGAACGTCAAGGGCGATCCTGGTAAAGACGGTGCCAACCTGAACGTGCTGGGTCAAGTTGCAAATCGTGATGCACTGGACGATCTGCAAGACGTCAAAGACCAAGACGCCTACAGCCTGGCTGACACCGGCCACCTGTGGATCTACTCCACTGAGAAAGGCGGGTGGGTTGACGCCGGTCCTTACCGTGGCGTGGATGGTAAATCCGCCTTCGAGATCTGGAAAGAACAGCCAGGTAACGAAGACGGTACTGTTGCTCAGTTCTTGGCTGCACTGAAAGGTAAAGACGGTACCAGCGTCAAGATCCTGGATGTGTTCGACGAGCTGTCGGAACTTCCTACCGGTGCTGCTGAACAAGACACCTACGCTGTCCGTGAAACCCGGTCGATCTACACTTGGTTGAACGGTGCCTGGGCTAGCCTCGGTACGTTCGGTAAAGATGGTGCGGACGGTAAAGACGGTAAGTCGCTGGATATCATCAAAATCCTCACCGAGGACGACGATGCCATCCCAGCAGCTGACAATACCAGTCTCGGTAAGGCTTACGTCGACTTGGACAAAAACGTCTTCGTCAACATCGCCAACAGCTGGGTAAACGCCGGTAAGTTCACCGGTGAGCAAGGTGAGATCGGTCTGCCAGGTCATAACCTGCGCCCGAAAGGCACCATCGAATCGGTAAACCAACTGCCTAACCCTGCACTGGAAGGTGTGGAAGAAGGCGACGCCTACGTCATTGCCAGCACCAAGCTGATGTACGTGCTGGTGGACGGTCTGTGGAATGGTCCGTTCGACTTCATCGGCCCAGAAGGTAAGGACGGCCCTCAGGGTGCTCCTGGTGCGTTGATGCCTATTAAAGGTACCTTCGTATCCATGACTGCATTGCAGGCCGCACACCCTACTGGTGAGCTCGGTGACGCGTACATGCTCATCGACCCATCCGCTCAACCAGAACCACTGCGTAACCTGGCTATCTGGTCTCCAGAACAAGCCACGTGGGTCGACACCGGTCCTGCCGGTATCCGTGGTGAGAAAGGTGAACCTGGTAAGGATTCTACTGTACCGGGTGTCAAAGGTGACAAGGGCAGCCAGTGGCTGATTCTCGATGAAGTTGATGAGCCGTCCAACACCTTCAACGGTCGCGTAGGCGACTGGTGTGTTACCCGTGGCATGAAGGTGTACTACAAGTCGCCTACCGGTTGGCAGTACTGGGGTATGTTGATGGCGGGTGATGTCAACTCGCCGCTGCGTAGCCTGGGTAAGGTCGTGCGTTGGGGTACCGAGTGGGTCGCTCTCCCGGTTGATGAAGTTGAAGCACCAGAAGCTGGCATGTTCTACGCCCGTATTCTGAAAGAGGGTTCTCTGGATGAAACCGAGTGGGGCGTGGTCGAATTCCCGAAAGGGATCGAAGATCTACTCACCGATGATGGCAAACAATACGTTCGCGTATTCGCTGCTGACGGGGAAACCCCAATCTGGGCAGAGCTCGATATCAGCGACCAGCTGGAAGGCTTCATCAAAGACCCAGAAGGTGCTGCGGCTAACACCCTGTGGCTGCGTGCCGCCGGTGAGAAAACCTGGATCGAGTACAAGAAGGCGCCTACCACTACTGGCCTGCAGTTCCTCCAAATCGGCGGTGAGTGGAAGTCCTTCGACCGTTACGACTTGCTGATCAAAACGGCTAACGCCACTCTCACTATCAACCCTAGCGTCGAACAATTCGTGAAACTGGATAACTCCGGTGCCACGGCCAAGGTCGTTAGCATCAACAACCACGGCGCCACTCGTGGCATGTGCGTGGTGTTGGAAGTGGTGGGTGTGGTTGGTGCGATCAGCTACGGCGGTACCAACATCAGGTGGGATCAGAACACCATCCCTAGCTTGACTGGTACCAAGAACCTCATCCTGTTCACCTGGGATGGCGATGTCTGGATCGGTTCCAAAGGTCCTGGTCTGCTCAACTAAGTAGGTTGGGGGTAGTAACCCTACCCCCGCCTTAACACAAGAGGTTTCTATGACCATTGTAACTGCAAACACCCGCTTGATCTATGCGGAAACGGGCGAATACCCAGTGTTCCTCAGCCAAATGGGTTCCCGTTTGGTTGGTTCGTTCGGTGAACAAACCGAATCGGATCTGTTGGAAGAGTTCGGCTACCATGTGGTGGTTGACACTCCTGTTCCAACAGGTGATGTTGTCATCGAGGGTGCTCCTGAGCTGGTAGATGACGAATGGCGTCGTACCTACATCGTGCGTGCCTTCGACGAGATGGAAGTAAGTGCCCAGCTGTCCAGCGAGCGTGCTCAACATCTGTCCAACATTGAACAGTTCCGGATCACCAATTTCGAAAAAGGTTTTCCTTGTCTGTTCAACGGCGGTACTGATCTTTACTACGTTCAAATCCGTAATAAGGATCTGACCTTCATCACCGCACTGCGTGTACTGGCCAAGGAAGCACTCGAAGAAGCTACTCCATTCAGTGTGGACTTCCGCGTATACGAAGACGTAGGGGTAACCCTGGATGCAGAAGAAGTAGTGCGCGTGTCGAACCTGGCTAACTTGCACGTTCAAGAAGGCATGCGTAAGTACTGGGACCTGAAAGACGCTACCAAGGTAGCGACCAGTAAGGAAGCATTCCCGGAGATCCCTGCCGAGATGTTTGAACTGAAATAGCCCATCACTCCGTACCAAAATAAGGAGCTAGGTGGGCACCCACCTAGCTCCTTAGAGGGTTTTTGTATGATTGAAGCATTATTACCACGGAAAAGTGATATTTACCCTTGGCCGGGTGATCAGTACTTAGGCGAAGTTACCAGCGCTAATTTCATTGATGGTGTCGCTTTGGCATCATTGTTGGGATTAACCAGTGGCCTGGTCTCTAACAGTGACGCAGGCTGGTTGAAGTTTAAAAAGCAAGAAGGCGAAACCCTCCTTGTTGCTAAGAAAACTTTACGCTACCGTTTGTCGTGGAACCAGCTAGAAGCAGCGCTGATCATGTACGGCGAACGTTTGATTAGCATTCAGGGTAATACCTACAAGGTACGGTTGTTGCGAGGGGCTGAGAAAGACCCTAGTGATTGGCGTACGTCGATGTCACAGGACAACCCTCCAGAAGCGGCACCGTCTGAGTGGAACCGTTTGATCCACCGGGTGGCTGTGGGTAACCCCGGATTGGCACCGAACTTTGCCACATTTCCTTTGACGGACTTGAGCATTGCAGTGTCTGCTACAGGGCGTATGACCCTGTGCCAAGAAGCCCTCTCCGAGAACACTGGTAACGCAGTTGCTCGGGGTAACACCAGCCTGTCAATATTCAACTACGTGCTCAAATCTGATGGTGCTGCATCGTCTGCGCAGGATCATTACGGTTGGCGGCCCGTGTTGGAACTCGTAGGTCCTACCAAGTACTACCCAGGCTCTGGACCTGGTAGCAAGACGTTAGCGTTTGGTAATGAGCAGCTCGGTTTCTTCGGTGAAGTGGCTGCTTCAGAGATGGTAACCAACACCCAGTTGAAAACACACTTGGGTCATGCGGCAGGTACTGCTCGTGCTGATCAAGGGTGGTTAAAGTTCTTCTATAAAGGCAAGGTTATCTTCATCGGGAAAAACACCTATTGCTCTGGGTTGACGTGGAACAACCTGTATGCAGCTGGTGGTATTTACGGAACCAACGACAATGGCAAGTACCCAGCAGCTACTCCAGTAAATCAGTACAAACCACTGACCTGGAATAGCGAGAACAAAGTATTCAGGTTAATTCCTCGCGCCACGACCATGTCGGCTGACCCGTTTGAAAACGGTGACCCGGTTACTTCGGATAACGAGTACTCTGACCTGCTGGGTCGGTTGATGGTAAACGTCGCGTTCCCGGGGAGTGGTCAGTGGGGGCGGTACACCGCAGCACAGCTCAACATGCACATTGTTCATATGGGTCCTGGTACTCGCGGCTCTGCTCCTACCTATGCGGCAATCCGTGGTTATACTGGTGGTACTAACTACACCAGTTTGCTGAGCCTTACTAAGGCAGATGCCAGCGGGTACAACCAACACTTCCGGATGACCTTAGTGGTTGAAGGTGACCCTAACGTTGAACCTATCTCAAGTAACTGGAGCGACTCCTTTACTTTTGATCCAGGTAGCAGCGGAGTTTCTCTTAGCGGGAAAACCAACGTTACTTCTGGTGTCATTCGAGAAGAGCCACCGTCCATCGGCGACGTAACAGTGTCCTTGCCGCTTGGTAACTTGGACAACATTACCTGGGAGTTTGATCAACCGCTTGATTTGTCGGCGCGTGACTGGACCCTTGAATGGTCTTCTCGTAACGAGGCTAGCGTACTGGCAGGTTACGTAGCGGATACCGCCTTGTTGTCTACGGCTGGTTTAGAAGCTGTTTGCGCACGCTATGGTAACTCTGGGTATGGCGATCGTTTCCAGTTAGGTGGCAACATGGCTACGTCGGCAGTGGTCTGGAACAGTCGGTTTACTAAATCAGCTGTTAACGGGGTACTGAAAAACTACGCGTTGGTTTCGGTTGCTGGGCAGATCTCTCTGTACGTCGATGGCGTGAAAGAGATGTTGGCCAACGGAACAAGTTCGAACTACACTGCAGCCTCGTTTGCTTCTAACGCTTCCCTGACCGCAGTTAAGTATATCAGATTGGGTGGTTACGGTGCAAACGCCATTACCATGCCAGCGAAACGTGGTAAAGCACGGTTCAGTCTGTTTGCTCGTTATAGCGACAACTACACACCAACCCCTTTCTAGGATAAATGAGTATGAGCACATTCACGCGTTTCAGTGCAGAAGAACAGTTGGTTTACCAGCGGAGTCTTAGCCACGTAGTAGGGAAAGCGTTGTATGCTGCTCTACCTGGTTATCGCTACTACATTGGATCGGAGGACTCTAACCGCTGGGTAGACGTGGAGACCGGGTTTATTACTGACGGTGCAACCATCCCACGGATATTCTGGTGGTTACTCCCGCCAATCGAAGAGTATACCCAGTGTACTACTTTGCATGACAAGCTGTGCACCACGTACTACATCATTGAAATGCGCGATGGTGTGGAATACCAGGTACCAGTTACCCGTGCAGAGATCGACGAGATTCTGAAAGAGTCCATGGACGTGTTGGAAGTGACCCCATGGAAGAAGAAGTTTATTATGTTCGGGGTTAACTTAAACCGACTGATCAAGAAACCAACTAAGCCAAAACCAGTCTACTCTTTGGCTGCATAAGGCTGGAGTGAAGACATGATTGAATTATTGAATCACCGCAATAAAGTAAGGGGCGGTCCCCAAGAAAGTGGCGAACAGTTGGTCTGGACATCGGCCCCAACGGAACCGGAACGCATCGGCCACAGTTTATTAGTTGTGGGGGATGAAATGTTTATGGCGGGCGGTCTCAACGGCAGCGGGGCCTATCCAACCACTTTCCAAAAATATAATTTCCTTACCAAACAATGGGCCGTGCTGGCGCCGTTACCTACTACTGGGTTGCGTTATTCTGCTTTGATTGCGGTTAATGGTGACATTCGACCAGTTGGGTTGAGTAACCGTAAAGAAGCATATGCGTTAACAGGAAACGCTTGGCGCTCTTTAGGAACAGCCCCTGAATGGGTTTGCTACGGATATATTTCTGGTTGGTACAACGGTAAATTTTATCAGATTGGCGGAGATGGAACAACTGTAAACGGTGTCACGAGGACTAGACAAACTTTCGCTGAATGGGATCCTGCCACAGATAAATGGACAACATTACCAAATATACCTTTCCCCTCGATGTATGCAGTTGGCGGCGTTGTTGGTAATAAATTCTGGGTTTATGGGGGTAACGGAACATTGGCCGGGACCCCGTATATGTGGACTTACGACTTCATTACCAAAGTCTGGTCACGAGGACCTATGCATCCAAGTGGGCAGAGTCGCGCACAAGCGTTCAGCGGTAGTCTAGGTAATCGAATAATTGTTGGTGGTGGAACTGATGCAGTAAATGGCCGGTCCAAAGAAGTTTATGTTTTCGACTTAGACACAATGGGTTGGGAACGCCTCAAGGATTTAGAATCTGGTATTAGCGCGACATGTGCTGTTGTGTACGATGACAAGATTTGGGTGCACGGAGGACAGGCTACTGCTGGTATCCTCAGTAAGTTTTTCTCCTACGATATCAAAAGGAGTTAACAAACGTGATTGAACTATTAGCAGGAGGCGGGGCAAAAGGCAAAAACTACTTCCCCGACTCCGGTCCCGGAGAGAAGACCCTCGTTTATGGTAACGAGGAACTGGGGTACTTCGGTACCCTTACTGTCGACGAGTTCATGGATTATAGTGAACTCCGACGACAATTGAAGTTCTTTTTAGGAAGTGCGCAGAACTCGATTAATAACGAATGGGTTAAAGCCATCTACAACAAAAAAGTCATCTTCTTCCCCCGGAAATATATCGCCAGCAGTATCGGGTGGAACATGTTGTATGACAACGGCTTGATCCATGGTGTTGATAACAACGGTGCGTTCCAATCAGTTAATGGTCCCGTTAACCAACAGCGGTTGGTGAGTGCTAAAGGCAGTACTTTCAGGGTCCGTGTGTTTGCATCAGATAAATCAGATCCTACTGCCTTATCGGGAAGCTTCAACTGGGGGAACCCCACCACCCAACCTCAAATTGATGTTAACCTGTCTGAATTGGGGAGCATGGTAAACTCTCTAAAATCCGGGGCTCCAATAAGTTACCCTGGCCCTAAATGGGCGGTGCTCGCTACAGACTCCCTATTTAACGGAGCCAACGGCATAACCAAGCAAACTGTGAGTAGTAATAACCTCAACTTCTTGGGGGCGATCGCGGCAGTAGGTGTTGGTCCGTATGCCAAAGTCAATAACTCCTATGCATGGCTTCCTGTATTGGAACTGGTACCTTCTAACGAAGTGATCATTCAACCGGTGGCGGACGTCGAATCGCGTAACGCACTCATACTGGAACCTGTGGTAATAACTGAGGTAATCCAGAACGTTGGTCTACGGGCTATTCGTAACCCAAGTGTTGTTAGTGTTGGGCCGGAGCCTGTTCATTCGGTCTCGGTTACGTACAGTTAAGGAATCCTCATGGACATTAAACTTAAGTGGGTTAACCGGAACACTACTCCGGTGACCATCAAGATCTACCGCAACGAAACCCAAGTCCCTAACGAGCAGTTGGGTGACCCCATAGCGACGTTGGTTGGGACAGCGACTGAATGGACTGACACCACAGCAGTTCGTCGAAAGACGTATTACTACACCATCGAGACCACTGATGGTAACGTGCGCAGTTATTCCTTGCCCCGGAAGGTCTTTGCTGATTTCAACAACGGCCCTGGGCCGCGTGAGTTAATCTGGGGTAACAGTGATTACGGTTACTTTGGTATCGTGGAGTCTCCTGATTTCTTCAGTGCTACCGAAGTGGCCGCACTGTCACAGGCTACCTTAAACTCCCCTCCTTCCAACCCTACCCCAATCTGGCATAAATGGATACGCCGCGGCAAGATCTGTTTTGTACCAGCCCAACCACTCGCTAATACTGTTACTGTGATACAGCTTTATCAGGCTGGCTTGGTACACGGCATGGACAACCCCGGCCCCTGGAATCCCGGTTTGGGTACTGCTGGTAACGTTAACCAGCTGCGCACCATCGAACGCGGCTATGATAAATTCATTGTCCGACTCCCGACCGCTTCTGATGACCGTAACAACCCCAGCCGTGCTATCTCAATATCAGGGCAAACCCCAGCAGTTCGTCGTTACAGTGAGGTTTCAGACCTTATCTATCCAGGCGTGCGTGGTTTTGTGCCTTCATCCCAACGAACGCCTAACACCGAGTATTATGTAGTGCCTGGCCAGCAGAACGCTGGTCGCCAAACAGCGACTTGCACCATGTTCGGCACTACAGGCACACTACAAGGTACCCCAAGTACCGCGGCAACAACTGGGGTGGAATTGGAGGCCATTGGTGGCGTTGCCACTTGGGCCACTGCCTTGTCTTGGTCCCCCATCTTGGAAATGGTGCCACAGTTGACAGTGGAGATTTAAAACATGAGCAACACTTTAAAGTGGACCAACCCAAACATATCGTTCGACGAGATCCAGATCTATCGGTCGGAAGTTAAACCCACTCCCAACGAAATTCCTACCAACAAAGTAGACACCATCACCGACGGCGCTACCACGTGGACGGATGACACAGCAGCGCTCAACAAGTACTATTGGTACTGGATTGCCGTAAAGATGGGTACGGAAATCGTTTACGGTTACCCGATCATGGCAATCAACATGCCCTATACTGGTCCTGGCCCTCAGGAACTGCTGACGGGTGACTGGAGCCGTGGTTACTTTGGGTCTGTAACCAGTGCGGATTTCTTTACTAACCAAGAGCTGGTCAACTGGTTAGGTGCCGGGTCTTTGTACAACATTGCACATGCCTGGCACAAATTCATATTTAACGGCAAGATCCTGTTTTACCCTGAACGGTACGTGGCATCTGGCCTGAGTTGGAACACGTTGTACTCGGCAGGTGTTATGTATGGAGTGGACGGTAACGGCCCTGCTACTGGTCACGGACTTACCCCAGTCAACCAGAAACGTGTCATTACCAAGGGTGAACACAGTTTCATTGTTCGCTTGCCACGCTGCCAGAATACCCCAGATTACTCGTTTGTTACGCGACAGGTGTTCGACAGTGAGTGGTACTTGACCCTGGGTTCCGCATTCGGTGCGTATAACCCTGCCCCTGCGCTTGACTTGGCAGAGATCAGTTACGCGCCATTCCCCACAGGGTTTGCCCCATTTGTTGAGTTCAATGCTGTGGGTCCTGCTTACCTTTCCGCTACCACACCAGCGACACCCAGCAGCGGTAGCACACGAGCAACTAACGGCCTATGGCGACCGGTGTTGGAGTTAGTCCTTCTGTAAAGCAAAAAAGAAAAGGCACTACTACCTCCTACCCGTAAGGGTAGGAGGTAGTACACCGTCACGTTACTCGGCTGGAGATTTGTTTAGCAACATCACTTTCAACCGTTTGATTTCGGTATCCAGAGCTATTCGCCAGCCACCAGGAGACTTCAGATACATGTTCAGCAACAGGTGAATAACAAACGCCTGTTCTTCTGCTGTGTCATGCGGGATATCCGGGTGGGTTGTTTGTCGGAAGACTGCTGCAATGTGAGTGCAACGATCTGCCGACATCCCCATGATGATCCGCAGGTCGTAGGTCAACGGAGGCAGCTGACCAACCAGATGGGGTGGTTCTTCTGGTGTAAGAATACGGCTCGACAACACCTCCTTACCCAAAGTCTCCAATTCACCCAATACCTTGTCATCAGGTTCAGGTGCAATGAAAGACTTGTCTTCACCAACTGTATCAGACATGATAACCTCGTTAAGCTGGAGATCGGCTGAAGTGGGCCATCAATGCATGGAGTTTTTCACGGCTCGCTTCTTGCCCTTGTTTGCTTTGTGGGGCCTTGAAGACGAGGCCGTTACCCACTTTGCCTTTCTTGACGGCCCTGTCAGTCTTCGAGCACAACTCGGAGCAATACTTCATGACTCCGTCATTGATCTGCTTGGAAGGGTAGTTGTTCAGGTCGAAGTCGTAGCACCACCCACCAATGCTGATAATTGTAGCAGCACGGTTTTCAGGATCGAAGTACAGACGGCAAGGTACTGGCTTACCCTTTGCAGTGGTCAGCGTGAAGGGAATAACCGTGCTATCAAAGAACACTGCCTCCAGGACCTTGTACCAGTAGTCTGGGAGGTTTTTAGAGGCACTGGTATACAGACGTTCCCCTCGGTCGATGTTCGTCTCAAACAGCCGCTTAACGGCCTCCTGAGCATCCCCTGCATTCCCCCGTGTACGCCACACGAAATCGAAGTGGCCTTTCTTGAAGGAGAAGTACGTCTGCTTGACTGTACGGAGAATCCCGATAACAAAGTGATCCCCGCATTCACTCTTGATGACGGAGTGGCCAATGATCGGACTGTCGATCATGAGCTCGATAACCTTCTCCGGCACATCTTTCCACACCGGCAGGCCAGTTACCAACGACAGCTTCACCACACGCTCTTCGTGAGAGCGGATAAAGTCCTGGGTGAACCCCAAGTCAAAAAGCAACACCGGTTCTGCAAAGGTATCCTTCACCAGATCCAGTGGTTGGTTTTTACCCGTGTATTGCTCCGACATAACTGCTATCCTTAAAAGTGTTTGGTCCAACGGACCGAAATACGCTGAGGACCAATGCTGGCCTTCGGCTCTTTTTTGTCGTTGAAAGGGTGGGTGTAGCCGGTTGGGATTTTGTTGGTGTTTGCAATCTGTACTTCGCCAACCAGCTTCATTTCTACTTCGTCCAGGATGAGGTATTCACCCGTGACGTGTGCATCCCATACGAGACGGTCTGCAGTTAATATACCTGGAGTCACTACCCGCTCATCTCCCTTGAACACGGGAGAGTAAACAAAGAAATTCATGTTGGGGTATTTGTTGACTTCGAAGTACTTCGAGACATTGGGGTAAACCCCGGTGAAACAGCCCTGGATATCTTCAGCGACCGAGATACGACCGATGTTAGGTTCAGGGTACCACGCTTCCTTATTGGGATCCGGTACTTCAGGGTGGTTCTCATCAGGCTTCTGGTTAAACTCGGGATCCCATAGTCCTTCGAGCTTACCGTTGAAGCTGATGTGGTACAGTTCTTTTACTCCCAGGTTCTTCAACCGGGAACTGGGTATTGACTTGATGTCCATATGTATCCTTAGTTAAGTTGTGGTCTCCCATCTGATGGGAGACCACAACCTACCCCTTACTTATACGTCAGTGAATTCTTCCACCGTATACATGGTCACACTTTGCTGGATGTACGCCGCGAATTTCACCCCTGCGTCAAACCCTTGACCCTCTTCGGTGATGACGATGTATTTACGCGGCCCGCCACGATGAGGGGCTACTTTCACCTTGCAACCCATTCCAACCATCGCCTTGACGAATTCTTCCTGGGTTGGAGCGTTGGTTGCGAATTCAGTAACGAGAAATACATGAGACATTTGAGGATACCTAACAAAAGTTTGAATGGGTTACTTGCGGATCATACCAAAGCCGGTATAGACGAAGTTGTCGCCCAGGCCGGACATCAGCTCTTTCCGCGACTGTTCTACACGCTCGCGGTAGGTCATCTTCGGAAGAACCCCCATGCCGCCGATTCGGTCAGTGAACCTGAAACCACCAGGTACTTGACTACGATCTTGGCTGGTCTTCGCCGAAACGACCCCATGGTACCCACGACGGAAGCCACCACTGATCATGAAGTCCCTCATGCGTTGTAGGATGCGCTGACAAGCTTGCTTGTTGTCATCCTCCAAGCAGAACTGCAGTTTCGGTGGGTAGTCGATACACAGCTGGGTGAGGGAGCGGTGACCACCGATCACCGGCTCTGCGCGCATACGTTCACGGAACGCCAGAGAGTCGCCGGCGAAGTCAGGGAACAGCGGTTGTTCTACACGGGCTACCATCGCGCCAGCCACACAGATTGCATTGCCTTGCATTTGGATAAGTGCTTTCATGTTACACCCTCACACATTGAAGTTAGGTTTGGTTACTGCGTAGAAACCGTGGTCACCAATCAGTTTTCCGATCACCCGGGATCTTTCGTCCGGCGTGTTAGCCTGAGCTAACCGGACATAGGTAGAGATGAGCGCCTCGTTGCCGAAGTCAATGTGGCCAACAGTCCCTACATTAACCGGGTGAGTAAATACAGCCTTGGGGCGATGGCATTCCGCGTACCGTGGAAATACCTGCGCGACGGCATCCCACACCCACTCCTGATAAAGGCTAGGGCCTTTAAGGATTTCCGTGGCATGCGGATACATCAGTTCCAATGGGTCGGGTTCCCTATCGGCAAAATGCTCCCGGTAAAAATCCTCCATTGGTTTTGCATACGCACGACCGGGATGGAACTCGTACCGCAACATATCCCCAATCACAGAAATGGCTGGGTACGAGTGGACACGTTTACCGGCTACGCGAAGGTGCCATTCGTCTGTGTCTATCACTGGACAGTTTTGCCCAGTTACAACATCATCAGGCTCCCACAGGGGATCTGGAACCACATGAGTGGAAATTACCGTATCGATGTACGGACCATGAGGACCCATCGTAACAAACTCGTTACGATGGTCGTAGAACAAGTAGCCTTCGGGAGACCATGCTAGACCAACCCCACGATAATTATCCATTACCAACCCTCCCCGAACTCTTTGTTGACAGTTGGGCGGTTGGGATCACGCGGGCGACGACCGGGTGGCATGTACTCACCGTCGATAGGACCCGAGAGGAGCTTCTCGATGCTGCTGGAGTACATGGTCAGCGACGGTGTTTGGATACCCGGCAGTTCGATGGCGAGGGTAGGGCTACCGTCGACAACAGGACCCACTTGGGTTTCCAGCAGGCGCCCCACCGGGAACCGTGGGTGAGCGGCCGCGTGAATACGGGACATGGCCATACGTTTAAAAGAATCAGGTTGCAGGGGCATAATCTTTTTCCTTAACCGAGAATTTCGACGAGTGGGTGGGTGTAGAGCGAAACAAGGTTGCTCTTGCCGTTAACGTCCATCAGCACAGAAGAGGGCGATTGCAAAGGCATGCGCTCAATGTCCAAGTTAACAAGCAACCCTTTCCATTTACCGGTGATAGTGACGTTGAAGTCATCTTCCTCTTTAATGGTCCGGAAGTACTCGATGAAGAAGTGCTTCATCAATTCATACAGCTGGATGGTGCGAGGACGGTCATCCAGCATCACCGATTTGAACAGGTTGATCCAAGCATCCTCAAAGGAACGGCTTGGCATGTGCGCTACGTAAGTAGCCCGGGTGGTTTTCGAGAACCAGTAGTAACGGGTATCTCGTCCATCACTGATAGCTACCACACGCAGTTCGGAATGTTCTTGCCACGACTTAGGCTCTTCCTTGCCTTTAACGTGAGTGACACAGTAGTAGTTGATCGGATACTTCAGGCCAGGGCGCACGATGTCTACCAGTTTAGCCTTCTTGGCCAGGTCGGTGCACATGTGAGAGGGAGTACGGTCTGCTTTGAGGATAGCCAAACGGTTGTCTACCAAAGCGAAAGGGAAAGGGCCTTTGTGTTCGAATTCTTTATGCAGCATGATAAGATCTCCGTGATCTATCTGAGAGGGTTTAGCTCTTTGGGTGGATTACTTGCAGAAGCTGTTGCGGGTGAGGAGGGTGGTTTTGTCTTTCTCGCCTACCAGCCAAAGCTGGTCTGCGTACTTCAGCTTACGGGAACCAAACTCGCCTTTCGAGAAGTTCATCCGCCAGAACTTGCCTTTGGGATGTTTCTCGGTAATACGATTGTCAGCCCCCAGAATGGTGAGGGTATCACCGGGGAGTTTGATCTCGTCGATGATCTTTGGATGAGACCGATCCAACAATTGGTAACCGAACAGACTCTTACTCGGGTACTCGTAATGCCGGACAACATCGAGCTTGCCAGTACCCCAAGGCACGGTGCATTCGTTAGTGGTCACATGAACCGATTCCACAACGTTCTCGGCCAGGAAAGCTTTACCGGCAAAGAACAACGTCAACATCAGGGTAACGAACACAATCCAGAACCCGACCCGTTTGTACTTCCGTTTACGGATGTCCTCTTGGGCGCGTTTTATTCTTGTCAAGGCCTGGAGACCCTTATCGCTGGCATCCTGTTCCAAGATGCGGATGGCATCGTCCACAGACATGTGGGGATCGATCGCTGGAGTAGGCGGAACAAGAAGCTGACCCATTGGATGATAGTTAGGGTTTGGGTTCATCGAAGGTTGCATCAGGTGACTCCTAGTCAAAATAAGGTCTAGCGAGATTACGAACGTGGGGTGTGGTACAACGCGTATTCTTCACTATAGGTGATGTCCCACGCACCGACGATAGGGAGGTTATGCACGTCACGCAACCGTTTAGCCCACAGGACTTGGGTAATCCGACAGAACGTAAACAACCCCGTCACGTTGACGATAGCCTTTACAGCAGGGAACACCACCGCCCCACTGTGACCGTCGTACTCCGGTTGGATGGCCATCTGCTGAACCCGACCGTAACCTGCAGTATTCGCCAACATCTCGATCATCCAGGTGTGGGGGTCCTTCACGGCTTCGGCATAATCGCTGTCGATGTCGCCTTCGTAGTAGAGTGGCATAAAGCCTCCTAGTCAAAAACAAATGCCCCTAGTGGGGCGGAAAAACCAAGCCCTTCCTAGTCGGTTAGGACTAGGAAGAGTTGGGCATTGCCTTAGGCTGACAAACGGTCAGTCAAGAATGGAATGAAGATTTCTTTTTCCGTCTTCGTATCCTTCAACAGGATCGTCGAGTAGAAAGGCACGGCCATGTAGGTACGTGTCAGAATAAGTTCGTAGGGTGTCCCGTCCAAGGTGAACGCGCCGTAGGGCATTCCGAACGCTGTGAAGAATTCATTGAAGATCTTCAGATACCCTTGAGTGAAAAAGTCCGAAATCAGTTCTTCTACCCGAGATCCAACTTGCACGCCCTGGAGGCTTTGGATCTTGGTGAGCTTTGCAGCATTCGTGAACATGATTGCGCCCCGGTGTGGTTTGGTGTACACATCCGGGTTGTTGAGCAGTCGCCCGCTCGGGAAGCCTTCGAAATCACCAATCTCAGCCATTGCATCAATTGCGTAAACAAATTCCCGGAGTTTGTGAGTGTCCTTGATTTTCTCCATCCACGCGTCCACGAATTCCGGGTTCATGATCTTGCGGTAGTAGCCGACGTGGTTGGATTTCACTTCGGCCAAAACAGGTTTCACTCCATTGATCCCCTCCAATGCTAGAGCTTGATTCATACCTTTTTCCTTTCGATTAAACAACGTCAGTGTCATTACACGAGAATGATGTAGGTCTGAACGCTTCCTCAACTTAATTTGCAAAGTAGGCATGCAGGCTCCACCCTGCCAGGAGCGACACAACTCCCAGCGCAAACATCAATACCTTAAACCGACGCATTCGCCGGCGTTGTTGCTTCTTCAGCTTTGCTACAATGTCATCAGGATCCCATTCAGAATCCGATGGGGTGTTGATAGGTCCGCCTGTTGGATCCAAAGCCATAATGTTTCTCCTTAGCTAACCATAGGGAGGTCAGCGCGGTACAGTGCCAAGCGCAGCCGATCTTTGAGGAAGGGCAAACGGACTACCATTTGGCGTTCGAAGTCTCGGTACTCCAACACGGAGTAACGGAGGTGAGGGGAGTCAATGTTGATAGTGATCTCGTACGGCAGACCATCCAACGTAAACGGCATCTCTGCGTAACCCATGCGCAACATGATCAGGTAGATCGAACTGATATAGTCCTCGTCAAAGAATTCTTGAATGCATTTACTGGCTTGCTGGTTCAGCGGGACTACTCGCCAGTATTTGTTACCCGATACCTTAGCGAACCGGTTGTACGTGTCGATGGCATTACGGCAGTGCTGTGCATCGATGTTCAAGTCAGAGCTGTGAAGCATGCGTCCATTCTTGAAGTCACGTGTCTTGGTAAGTTCGTCCAGGTGGTCCATGGCGTCTACGAAGAACTGGACGTTCTCGTAGGGGATGTTACTATCCTTGAAAGCCGCCACAAACTCAGCATTGAGTACCGCAAATGCGCGCGAATACTTGAACTCTTCAGCAAAAATGTCAAACGGGGACATGCAAATTCCTTATTAAAGACACGGCTAAGTTCGTGTAGAGAATAGCCGGGGAGTGATATTAAATTGCAATTTACCGAGTGGCGTAATAGACCCTTACGAGCAGCTTTCGCTACCCGTAAGGTATCAGGAGTGCCTTAAGGCAGCGGAGCTTCTTCTTCGACATCCAGCTGACCGTAGTAGGTCGGCGGGATGACAATGATCTCAGCAGCACCTTGCACCCATTCCAGGGTACCCAGGAAGGTATCACCGATCAGTTCGATGGTGGTACCACCTTCCGGAACGTTCACTTCCGGAATGTCGTATTTCAGCGCAGCTTTCAGGGCGGTTTCAACAGCAGCCGCAAAGCCCGCTTCTTCCACTTCGGCGGAGATCACCACAGCAGCCTTAACGGTTTCGCCGTCGAGGTAGCTGTACACGCCAACAGCGGTTTGTTCCTTCAGGGTTTCGAGGTCCGCGATAGGTACCAGCGGATCTTCGTTGCCCAGGGTGTAGAGCTTGACGTTGGTCGCAGCGTCTGCTGGGGTCCAGTCTTGCTCGATACCTTTGAAATTCCGTGCTACCGAAGTAACAGTGGAACGACGGCTACCCTCCACCGGCTCCGAAATATCGGTGATGTCAGTGATGGAAACCATACCCAAGGTCAGACCTTGGAACAGCGGCAACATCTTCGGATCGTCTTTGTAACGATCCAAGTTGAATTTCACGAAACGTTCGTGAAACAACTCCAAGTGGGCCTTAGCCATGAGGCTTCTCCTAAGTGATGTTCAACAAGCGGGTTACTCACCCACTGCATAACATCAGAAGAAGATAAGGTCTACGGCAACAAGAATGGGCAGCATAAACGCACAGAGTCCAAGATTATTGCCAACACAGTAGTGTGGTTCTTCTTGCTTGATTAGCACTTGATAACCCAACCGCGCTGAACAGTAAAAGAACGCTACCCAATAACCCGCCAAGAATGGAACTTGACTCAACCCTACCATCAACAATATAAAGATAATTGGGATGGGTTGGAGCAACAAACGCATTTGTAACGTCATGTTTACCTCAAATAGGAATGGGGTGGTGTTACCCACCCCGCTTTAGTTAACTGATCTTCACAGCGCCGTGGCGTTCGTTGACCAGGATGCTGCTCAGCGTTGCCAGCAGTCGAGCCGTTTGAACACCGCCCTTCAGCGCAGTAATCGACGCATAAGCTGTGTCGTAAATACCCAGTGCTTCCGGAGTGCCAGTTTCACCCGTGGCCAAGTTGACCACCTCAATCTGGTCCAGCTCAGATGGCTTCGGTACCGCAGCCTCTTCGCCGACCAGGATCTTGTAACCCACTTTGGAAATTTCACGGATAGCCCCGATGATGTCGATCTGCCGAGGGGTGATCTCCTGACTCTTCTCAATGTACTCTTCGTACAGCTGACGCTCAGCCGCCGCTGTAGCGCGAATCAGGGCGGTGTGTACCCCAGGCAGGATACCGTTCTCCAAAGCGCTCTGTACCGCACGAGAGACATCCTCGAAGCGGTCTTTACGCTCACGGATCTCCGACAGGGTTTCACCACCCACCAGCACGGTCACCAGCTCACCGTTCAGAGCACGCAGACGGGCTTCGTTGAAGCGAGCACGAGGGCTGAACTTCTCGGAGAGTTCGAAGGTTTCCAGCTGCTTCTTGATCTCACCGACCCGGGCTTCTACACGTTGCTTGGCAGCATCGCTGAGACCGGTGACCAAGGAACGACCCGAACCCAAGGTAACGTTCTCCATCACCAAGGGAATAACCTGGCTGGTAACATCTTCGCGGCTGGTGAACATCGGTACACCGAAGACAGTGGCAATGTCCTGCATCAGCGACGTACCCACCGAACCACCGAAGTTGGTCTGGAGACCGATGACTTTCGCGCCGTTATAGTAACTGCCCTTCACGGCGTTCTGCGCATTGATAGCCGCCAACACCGAGTTGTAATCGTTGTCGATGCTGCGAGTAATCAACAGGACGTGCGTGATGATGCTGTTCTTGTACAGGTGTTCCATCAGGTCGGCCACGAACTTGACCATGCTGCGTGGGTCGTTGCCGCGGATGGAATCGTCCAGCACCACTGGATAGAACGTATCCAAGGACCAGTCTTCGCCGGTGCCGTTTGGCGAGAACAGCGGGTTGCTGTACACCATGCGCAGTGGGAGACCGTTGGCACGCTGGACGGTGTCTTTGCTGCTATTGGCTTCCTTGAACTCGATCTGCGGGTACGTACCCTTGCTGGCGTGGAAGATGTCGCAGATGATCTTGCTGAGCTCTTCGTCGTTGTTCGACGAGGTCAGCGCCAGCTTGTACAATTCTTCGCTGTCGGTGTTGACCGAGATGGTCGCCTTGGTCAGGTTGGCGATGATCATCTTGGTGTACTTGTCGATGAACTTGTGGTCCACGAACTTCGGGAACTTCCGGTAGAGGGTATAGAACTCTGCCGTCAGCATGGTGGTAGTGGTGGTACCGTCACCACATTCCACGTCAGTCTTGATTGCTGGTTCGATCATGACACGAGCAACGGCGTCTTCGATCGGGTCCTGGAACGAGATCGAACGGGCCACGGTGACACCGTCCTTGGTAACGGACACTGAAGTCCCGGTACGAATAGCCGACAGCTGGCCATCCGGACCCATGGTAGCGACCACAGCACGACGAATCCGATCGACCACGCGTTCTACTACAGCTTGGGTGTTTTCAATGGTCACGAGTTTGTCATTGTTGTACTGCATTATGTTTCTCCAATTATCAGGGGTGTTACTACCTAAGTAATATAGGTTTGACTTATTTTCGTTATTAGTGTTCGTGCATGAACAACACTTTGGTTTCCCAATCGAACTCGTTTAACATCTGCTCAAACTTGTTATATTCTTCTAGCAGATATTGCCAGGTATCCGAGTGGTTGAACTCGTCTTTCTGACGCACTGCTTGTTTACGGCAGGTTGCCAGAAAAGCCAAGAACTGTTCCTTGGTAACCATGTACGAATCAGGAGTCTTCCACACCAACGGCAGGTCATCACGTAGCCCGTCCAAGATTTTACCGCTGGTCGGCGAAATCCAGAAGAGGGAGAACCCTTCCGCTTCACCGAGAGTAACATCCAAGTCGCTGATTCCCTTACCCTCTAGACCTGGTTTAATATAAGGGTACTTCTCGGCATTCTCTTTGGTGATCTGGTACACGTAAGCTTCAGAACTCATGGGCTTTTACCTCCGAAGAAACCAATAAAAAGGCAAACAGCCAGTAGGACCCCCAGTGCTTTAAGGAGGTCCCGAAGGACCCGGCGAGGGGCCCTTTTCTTGTGGGGTTTAATCATCGAGTTCCCTGTCGAAGAATTTGCGCAGTTGGTCAATTGCCTTCAACGCTTTACCAAGCCCTTTAGAAAGGTCTTCCAGTTGTTTAATAAGCTTATCCCGAGACGTGTCTTTGACGATCTTGTCTTTATCGTCCAACCACACGTACACCCACCAGTGGATGGCTTTGTGGCAATCCGCAATAACGAACACACCATCGCCGTTCTCATCCAGCTTGCTGCTGGTGTAGCCTGTGAAGTGGGTATTGCCTTCATTGAGCCAAGTGCGCTCTACCAAATGTTTCTTGGCGGGGGTCTTAATGCGCTTCTTGTACTCGGCTACGAAATGATCGAGTTTCTCTTTAAGCAGAATCAACTTCTTCTCTTGCTTAACCAGCCCATAATCGTGCTCGGGGCTGTGCAGGTGAATACGCGCCGAGCCTACACAGATGTTGATGTGACCAGTCCAAACGTAGTTCACCACTTCGGCTTTGGGTTTACCCTTCTTAGGAGGATCCGCCCAGTCCGTGTAGGCTTCGACACTAAACGCGTAGTCGTAAAACCCTGTGTCGGTCTTGTAAGCCCCTTCTAGGAAATCCCGCCCCATTACCAAAAGGTTATCGAACTTTACAGTACCTTTGGTATACTTGTCCATTACTTCCCCCAAACAAATAAAACAGCGTACCTCTGCCTAGGCGAACCTAGGCAGGGGTTACCACCGTATCAAGGATCCTGACGTACCAGGACGAAATGGGTCTTGAGTTGGGTGAAGTGATACAGAGCACCATCAACATGCCCGGTGAGCTCCACTTCCAACTTACGACCCAGGTTAAATACCGAGGAAACCTTCCCGATATAATCCTCAGGGGCGATAAATTTGATGTGGGGGTTACAGCCGATGACACTGACGCCTTCGGTTTTGACTTGGTCGCTCAGACGCTTGAATGCTTCCAAGCCGAGCTTCTGGTGAATCTTAACTTTGGTTGTTGCCATGACAGCTCCTTACGACTACAGGCCTACAACGGGAACGAGGATGATGGAGACCAGCATGACAATGACCATCACGATAGTCCAGCCCACCAGGGTTTCTGAAGCTTCCTTGTAGCTGACAAAACGACGCGGTTGAACAGTGCGCGAGCTCCAGTTGAAGAAGGACCACCCACGAAGCACAACCGGTGCTTCTTCTTCAATCTTGAGTGGTTCCGACCACATGTACTTGATGATCTTGATCAGGATCACACAGATGGCCAAAGACGCAATCATCATACCGATCAGCTTACCGAAGATCTTCAGCAAAATGATCGCTATCGTGAGCATGCCCGCTGGAGTGGTGATGAAGTTGTTTACTTCCACGCCAAGTTTATTGGCGGCAATACCAATAGCTTCAGCCACTTCCTTTGCCACACCCGCATACTCAGACACCTTCTTGGCATTTACCGGAGACGCCACCTCAGCAGCTTGAGCTTTCAGGCAGTCCAGCTCTAATTGCTTCTTGCTTACATCAGTAAGACCGGAAGCAGTGATGGTGCAATCAGCCAGTGCCAACGGGCTGAACAACGCCAGCAATACAACGAAGATCCAATGTTTCATTACAACTCCTTAGATGAGGTGAACTGTTTTCCAGACAAGGGTAATACCGAGGACCACTACCATGTATACGAAACATACGATCGTGCACCCAATGAACTTACCGTCCAGGTCTACGAAAACCCTTTCATTTTCCGTAGACCTGATATGACGGAAATCATTCCACGCTTTGTAACGCGCGAGATACAACCGAGCCCAGAACCACACCAGCAAAAGCAGAACACCGAAAACAACTAATCCCATGACAACTCCCTAGTAAGTGATGTATTTACACAATGCTGGTTGTCCATACGACAGTGCACAGACAAACCCGTCGAAGATCACGTACAGTAGCACCAGCACCAGGAGTACGATGACCACGCCAATTATGCGGGCTTCCCAACGGCAGAAGCGTCGAGCTGCCTCAACGCTGTACTTCGTTAGCATCACTTCTGCCATGGCAGGACCCAACCAGGCCATCCACAGCATACAGAATGCCAAAAACCCAATAAAGATTCCTACAAGCATCATAGTCACCCCTTAGATTTTGAAACCGCCGTTACGGTCGAGTGCATCGTTGCGTAGACGACCCAGGTGTTGAGGCTGGGTACGGCAATCGACGCACAAGAGCAGTTTGAGGTCTTCGATGTTACCCTCACCGCGGTCGAAAGGAACGTACTGCTGCAGCTGAGCCACATGGAACTCCCCGCCGCAATCCGAACACTCGCGGAAGTCTTCCGCCACGACAACGGTTTCGTTGCACTCAGGGCCGATGCCCGGATCCCACAGGTTCTCATCACCCTCGGTGAGTTCCAGTTGGATATCCTGGTTGGTCTTGAGCAGTGCTTGGTGTTCGTCGGATTCCCAGCACAGTGTGCACACCGCCAGTTCCGTTTCCTCGACCGACAGACCTTCACGGTCATACGGTGTCCACATACGGATCTCTTCGCGGAGGAACTCGGTGGCGCAGTAGTTGCAGCACACCAGATCCTTCGCACGCTTGACGGTGTAAGCGTCGAAGCAGTGCTTGCACATCAGGTTCATGTGGACGTCTTCACCCACCTTGAACGACGAGTAACCATGTGCTTGCTGGTTACGATTGAGGTGGTCACACTTGCTGTGTTCCACCAACAGGCCCTGACGATTAAAACCTACAGACAAACCAGTCAGTCCGTGCCCGTGCCATTCAGCCATTTGTACGTACTCCTACAACAATTTTGTTAACACACTTAGAATAACGCCCAGCGTGGCACGTTATTCCGATCGTTTTACGATGGAAGACAATCTCGTCCCAATAACCTTGACCGAAGATCTCTTCACAACCCTTACACCACCGACCAGTACATTGATGATCCGTGGGATCTTCTGGATCAGGCTCACAGTCATCCCAATCCTCGTCAGGGATCAGGAAATCTTCCTCATCGTCATCCTGCTGGCGGAGGAATGCATCATTCTCCAGACGTTGGATGTGACGATCCTTGGTTTGACAATCCTTACAGACCCACCGCTTGGAGTCCTCGTTCTCGCTCGGCGATCCGTCCATGATGTATGGGACGTACCGATAAAGCGTGTTACGCGGGAACTCCTGACCACAATCGTCACACTCTGTGGGCTCTGTTTTACGTACCTGGAGGAAAGCCTCGTAGCAGGGCTGGCACTTGAGGTAACGCTCTTCACCAAAGCTGTCTGCTTCCCCGGAATAACCGAAAGCAACATCTCCGTCTTTCAGGTGCCTGCAACGACCACCCTCATCAGGTTCAGCGCCAACGATCTGTTGTGTCCTGCCATGTACGTACCAGTTCATCGGTATCCGTCCTCGTCGTGAGCATCATGGTCGTAGGTGTCGATGAACTCACGTACCTCTTTGGCGCGCTGAGTATCACGATCACCGTTCTTCAACATGAGCTGGAAATAGTCCTCCAGCCACTTCTCCGGGATCCCGTCGAGGATCCGTTCGCCGTTAATCAACTTCATTAACGGCTCAATGGCGTGGAAGTTCCGTGGATCCTTCTTGTCGTACCAGCGCTGGATCTGATCCGGGAAGTCCAACGGGTTATCGATTGCCAACACGAACGTCAGAACCCCTACGCCTGGTTCATTGAACAACCAGTCGAGGGATTCGTCTTTGAGGTAGACCTCGTCGTCTTGGACAATCTTCCAAGTCTCTTTAGGCATCTGGGTTTCTATCACCAGGTGCTCGCCCAAGGTCATGGAATGAGCCCGCAGGTTAGGATCACTCAGCGGCAACGCATAGACCAAGAAGCACTGGAGCTTCTCCCAGTACTTAGGGAGTTGCTTCTTGGCGGCGGGTACCACAGTGATGAAAGCGCCCATGCGACGGAAGTGACCTTCCTGTTCCATCTTGACGTCTTTCTCACCCACCTTGACCATGACGTTGCCTTCGTCACCGTAGGTGTAAATCCGAACTTCTGGCATAGCGGTTCCTTAGAAAGTAAAGACAGGGAATTTAGTTCCCGAAGTGTTATTGGTACGCACTACAGTTCCAGCGATTTGTTGCTTACGGGGTTCTTCGAAAGCACAGTTGGTGAAAACCGACTTGTCTCCGAACACCGTATCAGAATCCTTCTCGACATGAGAGATCCCCACTTCCCGCTGACCTTCGTCGTTGGTGTAGAAGTAAAGAATCTTTTCCTCAGTGTCGAGATAGTAGGTGATGGCAAGGCCTTCTAGCCCTACCATCTCCGGGTTTACCGACTTGAACACATCATCACCGAAAACAACATCACTCCCTTCCAGCTTGAACGTACTCACCAAAGGGAGCGTCTTGATGGAATGGAAGTCTTCGGCTTTGTCGGTGTACCCGTAATTCTGGCACACCAACTGTTGCTCGGCCGCTTGCGCAGGCCGAGTAGTAAACATCAGGATGATGATCAATGCAGTCAGACCACCCATCATACCAAAGAACCACTTGCTGTGCTCATTCATTACTTTTCAGCTCCGTCCATGGTCTCGAAGAACGATACATTTTTGACATCCTGAATATGGTCTTCCAGTGTTTTGACCATATCCAGAATTTTAGCGTAGAAGCTGCGATCAGACGCAGCATTGTTGTAGTCTTGGGTGATCTCGAGGCCATTGATGCCTTCCCCGAACATCTGGAAGACCATGCGGTTACGACGACGTACCGCGTGGAACATCAGAGGGCGGTTGTTCTCGAGAATCATCTTGGTAAACGCTGGCCGAGGGCCATTGTCCAAGTGCTCCAACAAACGAGCCGGTGCGCTGGCCCAACCGTAGAACTCGTGCAGGGCGTCAACGATTTCTTTCAGCTCCGCCTGGTACGCCTTTACGTGCTCCATCACCTTGTGGATGCGAACACCCTTAGGCGAGAAGGTAGCACGACGCTCCAGACGACCTTGAGCACCGAAGTCGATGGTGACCTTGAAGACCACTTGGTCATCGACAGTGCGAATACCTGTCGACTGGTTAACGATGTTGCGGTTAACAAAAGCAGACGACAGTTCACGCGAATGGAAAAGACTAGCCATTTTTAATACTCCAATAATTTCGAACCACGCAGAGTGGTTTCGTTAATAGGAAAAGCAAAAATCCGCCAACCCTATTGATTGGCGGTGAGGTTACAACTTACTTGTCTTGGTCTTTGGGAATGCGGTTCTCTGGGACCTTGGTCAACGGCTTAGCGTCTTCGAAGCCCAGGTCACCGAATTGATCACGGACCTTTTGTTGCGATTCAGCAATCGCCTTGTCGACTGCCTTGCGCACCTTACGGAGAGCAATCAGACGGTCGATATACTTCGCGCCAGCACCCAGCGCATCCTGGACAAGGTGGAAGTCAACATCCTTCGCTAGGCGACGAATACGACTTTCCGCTTGACGATGGTCAACCATGATGGGATTGAGTCCCAGCTTGGTGTGTAACTCGCTGATTTCCTTGAACCAGTACGAATGAGGATTCTTTTTCTCATCGTCAGTCAGTTCAGAGTCGTCGCGGGTTTTCTTGGTCCCTGGGAACACGACACCGGCTTCATGGGAAAGGTAACCGTGTTCCTTGAGGTGTGAGTGGATAGCAAGGCTGGCGCCACCCCCAACGACGACGACATCGTTAAAGAGCTGCGGTTCCCGCCCACGTACTCGGACACCCTTGACATCTACACCGAAAGGAGGTTCTTCACAAATAGCTTCACCTACGGTACCGGTAGGGCCACCCACAGACCGACCAGGCGCATGGAAGCGGGATCGGACCAATACCCCTTCAGCGTTGATCACGTCTTCGGTGAACGGAACGTACTTGTTACCTTCTTCAAACAGCCGGTGGACCAAAGCAACATACGCGTCCCAACGAACTACTGAGTCAGGATCGGTCAGCGCTTTGGTCACTTCAGTTATTGTGACACCAGGAAGCACATCTCGCACCACTGTTGTGACCTTGGGCATGTTTAACGTCCAGTGGGCCAACCCAAACGCCTTGTAGAAGTGTCCGGCGTTCTGCTGCCAGTACAAGCCAGCTTTCCGGTAACGGAAACCAAAGCGGTCTTTCCCTAGCGCCTCACTCAAGGTGTCGGCACCACCGTCCGTTATCAGAGCCTTCTTGGCTGATCGGCTTTCACCCAAGCTATCAGCCAGGTCAATGATACCGTCAGCGTAGTGATCCATGATTGGACCCTTCAACAGCTCTGGATCCAGGGTGACCTTTGGCTGCACCGGGTAAGTACCCTGAGCAATTGCCAACTGACGCGACAGCCAACGAATACGCTCCTTGACTGCCGTCATGAAGGCGATCTTCGGGACATGACCGTCTTTTCCCATGGCCAGCATGACACGGATTTCGGCGTCCTGGCTGCGGTCGTAGTTCATGAATGCGTAGTTAGCCAACTCGTCGTCCGAGAAATCCGCCATTGGGAGGTCCTCACGAGGACGATCCAAGTAGTTGGCAAATGGATCTTCCTTCCCTTCTACAGCCCAACGGAACTGCACCACATCTTTCTTTTCACGAGCCATTGTAAAGTCTCCTAATTAAAGGGGGTAATAGATATACATCCAGGTGTAGGCCAACATCTGGAGGATGAACATAGTCAGGAAGAAGCAACCTTCCATGTAAGCGGTATGGGCGATGAAAGGATTCTCGGTTCTGTCCATACGACGTACCGAATATCCAACACCGACCAAAGTAAATACCAGCGGCGCAATAACAGCCAGTAAGTAGTGCATGACGATTCCCTAAAGAAAGTCAAGTTACAAATAGATAATGTAGATGTGAAACTTACTGCAAGTTAATTGTACTTTGGTCGTTCCATCAGGGGTTGTTTGATCCCGTGTTGGACCGGGTGGTCTTTGCACTGCGGACGGAAGGTGAATCCGTTCTTGCGGTAGAACGACAACGCAATCTGGTTCAGGTCGAAACAGTTAACCTTGATCTGTTCGTACGGATGTTCCGCAGCAAAGCGAGCGATGATCACCGACCCGTAGCCCATGTTCCGGTATTTCTCCTTGATGAACATGGCGTTGATTTCGTAAGGCTCACCGTGGTTGATTCCAACGAAGCCGATGATCTCGGTATCAGTTCCCGGGGTTATCACGAGGTAGAAACCTTTCACCGCCATCAGGAGTTCGTCCAGGGTCATCTCCAGGTTTGCTTCGATGTAGTCTTCCGCATTTGGGGTAAACGGCATCTCGAATTGCAGCAGGTCCCGGTACATCCCCCGGATCTCTTCTTGGCGCTCCCGGGAAAGTTCCTGCATGGTAGTGAAATAGCCAATGCTGCCAATAGGGAAGTCGCGTAGTTTGTTCATTGTAATCGCCCAAAAGAAACAGTCTGAATGGAGAGAGGCGGCTAAAGCGGAGCGGTAGGCTTTACGCCTCCGCTCCGCTAATTAATAGGCCGTACAGTGGTTATTTAGTGGTGCACTGACCGAGTACAACTACCCGGTTAGCTTGGTTGGCGTCGAAGAAGTACACCATGAAGTACGGGTTACCCGATTCATTGTGCTTCTTGAAGAACAGGTTCTTGGTATTGCTACCCACACCACCCCGGGTATTTTCCGAGGTGCTGTTCAGGACGGTCTCTTTGTCCCAGATCTTGTTCTTGTCGATGGTGAACGAGGTTTCACTTTGGTGGATCACAGTGATCTCGTTGATAGCAGGGTTGTCAGTTTTGAAGCCTTCTTTCTTGCTGTACTCGTTGTCGGTGTACTGCGCGCACTCGTAAGTCTTTTCAGTGAAGGGGGTAGGGTCACCCTTCTGGACGCTAGCAAAGGCCAGGGACGAGAAGAGGAGAATCAACAGACCGAAAGATTTCATGCAGTACTACTCCTGTAGTTAATTATTAACGCTTTACTGGTAGACGCGGGAAACGGGATTTGGTTTGCACCAGTTTGTTCAGCACAGCGCCGGTAGTGGCAAAGTAATCCGCCATCCGGTTGATGCCGAGTACCTTGAGTCCTTCATCGACCTCGAAGGGCTGCAGTGTGAGCAGATTGATCGAAGGACCCCGATCGCCTTCGAAGTCGAACAGCTCATACGCCCGGTTCAAAGCAATGGCCCGGGCGCAGCCGGTTTGACGCATGTACCACAACACCCAATCGTTAGATGGGTGAGTACCGGCCTCGTTTGCCAGCTTGGGTTCTTGATCCAGCTGTTTTGCCAAACGGCAAAACACTTTGATCATGTTGCTGCCCATTTTGTTCAGAGGGGTAGTGTTCATACTTCTTCCAGTTTCTTGTACTTAGGGTAATGACGACGGCGCTCTACAAAAGGTGTTCTAGCATCAGGTAATACACTCTTACCTACTGCCCTGACCACTTCCATCCGCTGGTAAACCACAATAGCCGCAAAATGAGGCCGACGCTTCATAATGCGTTCGATGATGGTCACGTCCTGAAAGTAGCGAGTGGGTCCGCCTGACATAGACAACTGGCTACCGTGGGCACCATGTGGATAGCGAACAGCGCCGATGATAAAGTTACGATCAGGCCCACCGGCAGTCTTGATACCGTCGAGGGCTTCGCGGTGGTCGGTATACGGTAAGGTAGCCATTAAAACAACTCCGGGTTTTCAAGATAGTTCTGGCTGTCCATCAGGTCGTCACGAGCGTTAATTAGAGACGGTTCTGCGCCCATTATCGGCCCTTGTCGGTGTGAAGTTGAGAATGGCGTTGTCCAGGATCTCTATTAGCTGGAAGTCCTGTACATCGCCGTCGAAAGCAAACATCGATTTCTCGAGAGCCATGCCCTCGGCTTCGTCGTAGCTAACGGCATGGGCCTGCATGCACCATTGGAGCCATGCAGGGTTGAACTGAATTTGGTTGACGATGTACAGCGGAGGCTGTACAAGGACATTTTGAGATTGCCCCAAGTGGGGTAGAAGATTAACCGGGTTACATGGGTAAAGGATCTTCATGGTTTGAACTTCCTTTTCGGTTTTGGTCTTCCGATGCGAAGCTCTCCCCGACGGATCGCTTCTGCTCGGGTGCAGTTGTTAGTCAACATGCACCAATCGATCCAATCGGAGTTGAGCTCAGGAGGGTTGCCAACAGTAAGCGGTGGTTCTTCTGAGGTAATGCTGGTAAGTTTGATACAGTGTTTCATAGATCTCCTATATGGTTTATTGTTTAATTGTTTTGCCAAGTTTCTTGGCTTTCTTCCGATACTTCCGCATCGCTTCCTTACAGGATTCGTCTGCGTTGATATAGAACTTGATACCCTCGACGATATCGTCCCAGGTAGGATAGAGCTTGCAGTTATCCATGATGAACTTGACGAGCTTGCGATTGGTCAGGTCTTTACCCAACTTCTCGAGCTCTTGGTTCAACCGGCGGAGCCAGCTGTTGCTGAACCCGGAGTTGCTGTGGATCTGACGGTGGCGTTTCGCAACGGCGCGCTTGCGGGCTTCCTCTTCTTCAGGCGTAGGGCCGTAGACGAAGTTGAAGTCTTCCAGGTTCACGGTCATGATGTCGATCTCGCCGTCACCGAGAACTTCCATGGCCTTTTTGACCTGAGAAGGTGTCAGCCCCTTGCTCTTGAGGAACTCGCGGATCTGCCCCGTCTTAACGATCTTGGCGGTGGCCTTACCGAAAAGATTTCCGTCGAACATTTCCTGACGTGCCTTGGAGGCAATCTGGATACCTGGCTCGCATAGAAGGTCGGTATCACCAAGACTACCCGAGGGACGCTGGTGGCCGAGACGAACACCCAGCTTCAGATCGTGCAGCTCGGACAGCGCAGCATAAGAAACGTTGGTCAGGGTTACGGTACGCCCAGAAGGCAGCTTGAAGATACGAGGACCGATGTCACCCTCATTAATCTTTATGACCTCCCCCAACGTCGGAACTTTCAACCCGAGTTTAAGCCCACTGAGAGGCAATTCCGTGTTATAAGCCTGTTGGTTTTTGGAGATTTCTTCCTCAGCTTTAGGTGGAGGAAGGACTACACCCAGAAACTCCAACCCGGTCACATCACGTTTGCTTGTACGTCCTGCTTCGAGCAGCTTACTCCAGCCGGAGTTGAAAATACTGTTCTCGGCGTGGCTCTGGACGATCGCGTGGCTGAGGGCTTGCGTGAAGAACGAATCGTCACCGGTGAAGATTTTCTTAAGCTCTTCAACCGTGCTGTTCTCTACCAGTTTACGAAGTTCTTCCTTACGGTCGCCGGCAAATTGATCGAGCTTACCGGCTTCAAACATTGCCAGCAGTGCTTCTTTAAGATTGTTAGCCATTCTTCTGTTCCTTCAATTCTTCAATTCGGAGTTTGCAAGCAGCGAGGCTTGCCTTAGGGGAATAACGACGACGCAAACGGAACCACGTCACCCAAACCGGGTTAGGTTTACCGTTAGCCAGAGCGGGAGGAGGCTCTGGCATTTCTTTCAAACTGTCGTTGAAAGCATGGTGTGCTTCTTTGTAAGACACTCCCTTTTGTTGCATGTACGCTTGGACCCAGGTGTGATTAATCTCACCTTTCTTGGAAATCAAAGGTGGTAGTGTGTTCATAGGGTCACCGTAAAAGTTATACCGTCAGCGCATCGATTTCTTTACGCTGTTCTTCCAGTTCCGCACCAAAAGCTTTGATGTACAAATCCGGATAACGAGCATAACCACCAGTGCCGAACTTTTCCTTCAGATGCTTGAGAGCACCTTCACGACGCTCAGCAAGGGTCATCTCAGGGTTGTGCTTTTCTCGGTACATCACAGCACGATAGCGCATCTGAGTAACCCGACCTGGCAACCCACGATCCGCCGAGTTGATCAGTTCAGCAAATCGATTACTGAACTCCCCCTTGAATGAAGCACGATGTTGCTGACAGCCCAGGTATACATTCCTGAGTTCTTCACCTTGAAGGTTGTTAACAATCAGCGGGTGGTCAGTGGTAACCAGCCACTCGTAGCTGAGGGTGTGGTGATTATTACGGCTCCACGCGAACATGTCGTGGAAGTAAGCGGCGAACAACATCCACTTAGGGTCGTAACCCAACCCTAGGCGTTGATCGATCACCATAGCGGTTTGGAACACTTCTTCGAAATGTTCTTTGCGATGAGCTTTGTCATTCAGTTCCCAAAGCTCAGAGAACGACTCGATAATTTGTTTACGCAGTTCGCCAATCTGTTCTGGGGTGGTCATCATGCGTTTCCTTCTTGTAAGAGTTTGAGTTTAGCCAACCCGCATTTCTTTGCGATGTTGGTTGTTACGTTGTTGTGGATCCGATACCAGTGGACCCACCGCACACTGAGGAACTGACCGGTCTTCGAAAGCTTAGGCTCCGGCATAGCCTTGATCCGTTCGATATGTTGGAACCGAGCAGTTACAGGGGTACACCCATGTTTCTGTTGATACCACAGCTGCCACGCTGGATTGAACCCACCATTCCCATCAATGAGACTGGGTTCTTTTAATAGGACCTTCGGCATAATAATCCCTGAATATGTTAGCTATCTAACACCTTAGTAATATAGATGGGAGATCGGCTAAAACTTAATACCGATGTATCGGGTTAATAGGTCGTATCAAAAAGAAATATAACCCCCTACTGCCTTTGTGGGGCAGTAGGGGGTTATATTCGGTTACTCGTTAGCCGAACAATACGGACAGGTCAGGTTTAACCAAGTTGAGTAGCGTTCTCAATTCTTGATTGGCCGGATTCATGACCATTTCGTAGTGAGGGTACTGAGGTGTCCACTGCCGAGTGTCTTTCAACGGTGGTGGTTTCAGCCCACAGAATTCATCGATGATGTGGTCTTCTTGCTCCAACATCATGTTGAACCGGACGGAACTGAGTTGTTGGTGACGCATGAGTTCCCCAACGTTCCATTGGGTATTATGGGCCATTACATCCATCCCAAGGAAATCCATCCAGGCCCTTTCGTTGACACGACCGTCTACCTTACGCAGGGGTTTAGGTCGGACTACTGTTGGGCGAAGACCTTTACCACGACCAAAGGCAGCAATCAGATCGAGAGTAGAATTATTAGAACGCATAACGGTTCACCTCGGCTGGTTCGGTAGGGAGCCACAACAGAACGGCACCGGCACCATGGTCATCGGGCAATGCTTCACGAACGGTAGCCCGCTGGTAATTGTCGAACAACCCTACCTCGCCGTTGAACTTCTGCTTGAACGGCAGTTCGAGTCCAACAGGTTTGGTATAACGGATAAAGCCCAGTACCCACTGCTCGGACTTACCGCCCCTTTCATAGTGACACACCACGATGAGCCCGTCACCGTACTCGTTGACCTCCAACTCGAAAGTCCGGGAGTTGAAGACCGTGTGGTTATGGAACATGATGAAAGCCAAGAAGGCTTCTTTCGTTGCCGGGACCAACACCTGCGGGAAACCGCTGTCGTTGAACATGTCACGCTGAACGAACAGACAGTACTCGCCCGGGAAGGACTGGTCTTTACCACGAACCATATCCCAGTATTGTTCGGAAGTTTGGTTCTTGATGATGTCGATATAAGGATGCATGTTCTGTACCTTTAGTTATTCAGATGGCCCGCTGTTGTCACTGCCGCTACTACCGCCGTAGTCGTTGTCAGACCCACGAGGAGAACACCGGGGCGCGCTCAGAGGCTCTCCGGTGCCTAAATCAGGGCCGTATTGGTGATGGTGGTGGATATGGGTGACGTTGCCGCCATGACGTTTAGGAGGAGCTGGCGGAGGCCCTTTTGGAGGGATCTTCGGTAGGGGGTTGCGACGGCCAGGTTCTAATGGTGGAGCTGAAGCTCGTGGATACCCGCCAGCTTTACGAGTCTTCTCACCCAACGGTGGTTGACTGATGCTGTCAATCGTTAAAACGATATCATCAACACTATAGGCTTCGATGAAATCTTTTTCACTCTTACCTGCATTACCTTCGAGTGCTTGCCATACTTCAAATGCCGAACGACCCAGTCTTTTACTACGCTCGAGCTTACGGATTTCTTTCTCGGCATCACGGAACTTCTTTTCGAACTCGTTAGCCCGACGAGTCTCACGACACCACATAACGAACGAACTGATTACTGCGATCCAGAACAACAGGAACAGAATAACAGCCGGCAACATAGCGGCGGGGTTTAAGTGGAACGTCATCACTAGCTCCTGTATTGAAGGTACAAGAGAGCCCACGCAACAATGTGGCCTCCCAATGCAATCGAAACCCCCAAGACCTGCCACCGATTCTGTAATGGCCAGTGGCGGCGCATCCGTTGCCAGCGTGTGGCATTCGGTTGTACCGGGGGACGGTTATCAAGCATCATCAGGATATTGAACGAGTCAGTTTTGAAGTGCTCGTCCACCATCCGTTTAGCTTCCTCGAGGTTGCCAGGAACCGGATGGCTTTCGATGTTAGGTTCGCGGAACTTGAGAATCTTGGCTGTCATTTCGTTTACTCAGCTCTTCTTGTATCAGCCAATGGTGTTCTTCGGTAATCACCAACGTGGGTGGGCCAAAGCGGTAGTATTTGAACGTGAAGCCACCGGGGAGCATCTGGTTCATGCCCCTCAGTGCAGGGAGGTCGAGAGTCTCAACGCACCGTTTGATGCGTTGTTCTTCTCGAGTAAGAAAGCGAAGCACCTTGCTCATTACCGGATTCCTTGATCGTACTGAACTTGTTGCCTGTTCAATGCATAGGCCAGAGAGCACACCTCTTCTGGGGTCATGCCGTCCCGCCTAGCAATGTCCATCACCCAACGTTGAGACAACTGCCCGTTGGGTGTCCACATGGACGGTGGTTCGTCTGGCAGTTCGGCTGTCAAGAAGTGCAGCTCATTACGAAGGCCTTGTTTCAACATGTTGGCCATCATCAGAACTGTTTCTTTGTCTTCGGGGTGGACGCTTACCACACGTCCAGCCTTAGCCAACTTCTCGGACATCCAGTTGGTCCATTCGAATGCCACACGGTCTTTGTGGGAAGTAAAGACCGTGGGTTCATCTTCGCCTGCTTGGTAACCCTTGTAGCCTGGTGGAAACATAAATCCTCCTTTGTGCTATTAAATGTCCTTCACGTCCTCCACCAACGTCAGGGTCAGCACAGGGGAGTAGGTGAGTTGTTCTTTGACAGGTGGTGGTAACTGGGCGATGAGTTCGGGGGTGAAGTGTAAACGGCCCAGCAAGGCAACGGGTATATCTTGGTCCAGTTCCTTGAGTCTAGCTAAAAGTTCTTTTTGACGATCCATGAGGTATATCTCCTAGGTCACATACCGAGTCGCTTAATGGCTTCTTGCAACAACTGGGTGTCAAAGGTCTTGCCAGCGATCTTGCCATCGCGTGTCAAGGAAGCCGCCAGGATCTCGAGGTGCTGGGAGATGTCCTTGTTGGTCATGTCGGATGGCGCTGGGATAAATGTCTTAGCCAGTGGGTTGTCCAGCATGGCCCGGAGTTTATCCAGTTCCTTGGTGGCCATCTTCATGCCTTCACTGAGAGCACCAATTGCTTGGATGCCTTTGAGCATGCCTTCGAAATTAGCGGCGAAGTTGCTTCTAAGGTCCGCAGGTTTGATGGAGTCGGCGTGGACTTTTTCGAGCTTACGCATCCCTGCCCCAAGACGCAGGCACATGTTCAGCTGTTCGATTGCAGCAGTGCGGTATTCCCGACTGGTACCGTCGGTCACAGGCAGTGCCAACACCATACGTTTCAGTGCACCCACTTGCCGTGCGTAATCATCGAGATCTTTGATCATCGGGTTCTACGCCTCCTTTTTCAATGAAGTCCTTGCCTATATGGATGGCAGCGACCAGTGAGATGTCATAGTGGTCACGCGCCCACTTAACCCACTCGTAGTTAAGGCCGCATTGCATGGAACCACTGAGTTTAGGTTCGCCGGGACGGCGGGCCAGATAAGTCCCTTTGGCATTCCAACGTTTGAGGAATGTGTGGATAGGAGAACCAGGGTTTTCCCTGATGCTGATTTCCAACGGAGTTTTATCGACAAGGCGACGACCGCTCTTGAAAATCCCCATCAAATCCAGACTGCCGTCTTCAAGGAAGAACTGACTGATGTCTTTGAAGTTGCCCCTGCCACTGACCGAATCAAAACTGGCTTCCGCATCTTCGATGCAGCTGAAGTACTGGCCGTTAGGAGGCAATTGGATCCAGCACTCTTGAGGAATGGCTTTGATCACATCCTCCGCCGACAGGTACTTAGGGATCCCACCAAACACCGTGCTGAAGGTACCAGGGCGAAGTCCGCCGTTCAGCAACTTATCCAACGTTGGAAAACCAACACTGAGTTTTTCCAGATGTTCCTTGGGGACCGGCTCAAATTCCGGCATTTTCAATTTGAGCCGATCAAACAAATCTTTATCCATGTTCCATCACTCCAAAGGCTTCTTCACGTTGTGCCTTGCTCATCTTGCGCATTGCACGCTTTTTCTTGCGTTCTTCTTCCTCGCGTCTCTTTTCCTCTTTCTCCTTTTCGGACACGTCAATGGCGACGTACTTGGCGAGGTCTTCCTTGAGTTTCTTCTCATCCTCTTTACGCCAGATTTCCTTCAGTTCTTCGATGTGCTTTTTCGGCCAAATCTGCTCGATGTAGAACGAAATGCCCGAGAAGCCAAAGTCACGGAACAACACAATCCGGCCCTTGAACTCCGTACGACGGTTCTTCACCATCCAGGTCGCCAGTACTTCATCGACAATTTTGGCTTCTTGATCCTGGGCCCACAACTCGTTCTTGTTCCTGAGCCAGTTCTTGTTGGTGTCCAACGTCACTGGGTACAAGGTAGGACCGTCCATGATCATGCCGTGGTGACCGGCGTCCATGAACTCTTTCATGATGATCGGATAAGCTTCCATTTCCCGGAAGCAACGTTTCATCCACTTCACCGGATCACGGGTGTTTTCCAGTGTGTCGAACAGGCTGAGTTGGATGAACTCCGGATGCAGGTGGCGGATCTTGCGGGCCATCTGCAACAGCTTCTTCGGGTTGTCCGTCATGTTGTCACGGAACCAGGTCAGGATGTGGATCTCCTGATCAAACGGTTCCAGGTTCGGGTTGAACTCGTACGGGGTTGGGGCGCCTTTCTTTTTGCTGTGTGCTGCTTGCATTGCTTTACTGTCCTTGGTAGGGGATAGTGCCGTGAATGAGGAAGTTGAGGATGGCGTCGTTAGCGCCAGTGATGAACGGATACTGCATTTTTACAGCCGCCGCGATTTCGTCGCCAGGCAGGTTGTAAAACACATCGATCCAGCCGTCTTCTTTTGCGGTTACGACCACGGTACGAGAGATAGGGCAAGTCTCACCAGGTTTGCCAGTACCGGGTTCGGTCTTGTGGTAAGTCAGTGAATGCCCTTCGATGGTCGACACCACCACACCGTTGGTTTCTTTGGCGTACTTGGCTTGTTTGGCCAGATGACCAAGCTCGATTTCAAAAGCAATCAGGGACTTGAGGATAGTCCCCTGCAGAATGGTAAAGGCCATGACCTAGTCCTTAGGTTGTGGGTGGAAGATAAGGTCGTCGAGTTCTTCAACCGACAGGGGGCCGGGATCAGAGGAGAAGCCAGCTTCTTTGAGGGCTTCTGCCAGTGGTGGGGCCCCCAGGATACGAGGTCTATGTTTATCAAGGCTCGAAAAGGACAGACTGGTAGGTCTGCTTCGGCCATACGAACCCGTACGGATGAACAGGTGTTCCGCTGGGTTGTAGTACCGATCCGGTTTGGGGATATACCTGGCTTGGTTTACGGTGAGTTGATCAACGTAGATATCCCTGTTCTGCCGGAAGTCATGCAGGAACAGGTTAACCCGAGTGGCATGTTGCGCCATCAAGGAGATACCCACGTTGATGATTTGTTCCAGAGACTTGTCCGACTGGGCCACCGCCTCGTTGACCCACAGATGGTTCAACCTACCGTCGTCGGTGATCAGCGTGATGGACATCTTGGCGTCACGCGAATGACGGTAGGTGTCTTGGACCATCAGGTCTGGAACATTGGCCAGTTTGCATTTGGCCAAGGCGCTTTCCAGCAATTCGAGTGCTTCTTGTTGCTCATCGTTCATTTTCGCGTTCCTTGTCAAAGTCTTCCCGGGTCTTTTCATCGAGCACAATGAATGCACGACCACACTTGCATTCAGATTGGCTCTTGATCTTGAACCCGTACGAAGACAACAAAATAGCCCGGCCGTTAGCCAGCGGTTGGAGACAGAAAGTCTGTCCCTTAGAGGCAAACTTCAAGCGACGAAGTTCGTTGACGATCGAGACGTTGTAATGCGACTGGCAGTAATCATCGATCAGTTCTTCGAATACGTTGCGTATTTCCTTTTCATCGAGACCCTCAAAGAGCTTAGTCAAACGCTCCCCAAGTTTCTCCCCGGTCTCTTGGGAGTAGAAATGAGAGTCGTGTTCGGACATTACAACCCCGTGGCTTTCTTCATGGATTGGCGAACTTCCACCAGGCGCATGATCAGCCCATCGACGTCGTCCTGCTCGAAGATCAGGAAACGAACTTCGTCGCCTTCATATGACCCATCACGACCAGTGCCGTCGTATTCAGTCGGCAGAGACAAGTTGGGATCCTTGCGAAGAGATTCCACTTTATCCCACAGATCGTCGCTGCCTGTGTTTGCAATTAGAGATTCAGGTGCCAGTGAAATAGAAACAAAGTCATTGTCACCACAGGCACCAGTTCCGATGTACAAGGTATCGTCAGTGCGATTTTCCCAGATCTTGGTGAACAGCACTTCGTGTTCGAGTGCTCTGAATTCAGCGCGGTTTACAATACGCATTTACGTTACTCCAAATATAAGTAATTACCAGCCCAAACTACAGGCTGGTAATATAGAGACAAGACTTACTACAACTTAAGGGTAGACCTTAACGCGGAACAGCCCGTTGGTCGAGGGAACAGCTTGTAACTCCCACGTGAACGCTCCAACCGGTTTATCAGCAAGCTTCTGCGCAATCATGAGGCCGCCTATACGAGCAGCTTCCATGAAGCGGTGATCACCTACCATGGCTGGTGTTCTCCCATCCGCCGACATCGTGGATGCACGCCAATGGACCCATTCTGGATTCAACAACTCCGGGTGTTGGTCGGCATCAACTTGAAGCTCGGGAATGAATTGCATGGGATTGCTCCTGGTTACAGGCGAGCTTTCTGCTCGATGATTATTTCTGGGTCACGTTGGGAGTTATCAATGGTGATCTCAACGCTAGCTGGACGACCGGTCGGGAACACCATCTTTACTACACGTGCGATAGCCTCGGTCCCGGCTTTTTCAGGGGTGTTGCTAGGATGTTGCGCCAAGAACCATTCGATCCAGTCGAAGGAGATGAAACGGCGAACGTAGGGGTGGTTACCCGTAGGCTGTTTGGTGATAAACAGATCAGGTTCGGGTACGGCCGCTTGCGCTGCTCTGCCAGCCGCTTCCTTAAGTTCTTCACCGGTGAGCACGTGAACAGACTGACCTTTCTTCAACGCATTGGCCAGCTTGTAGAAATGGCTAGCCGTCGAAGCGAGCAATGCCAGTTCCTTTTCGTCGATCCGGCTATCAAAGCCGAATGCATTTTCGAAGAAGCCCAAACGGCGCAGGACCACGCGGAGTTCTTCAGACTGCCGTTCTTCACCCAGCTTCTTGGCCGCATCAACGTTAGAGTCTCGCAGCAAACCAGTGAGCGCCGGAGAAATGTCCTTGAACATACGGACGAGGTCATAACCGTCGAGGCCGTGGGACTTGAACGCATCGTCGAAAGCGTACAGGCGGTTCTGCAACCAATCGATACGGTCGAGGACGTTGTTGAAGAAGATCTGGGCTTGTTCTTTCTTGGCACCGGAGCATTGCTCGATGATTTCTTTGGTGCCAGCCTCGAAGTAACCCTTGAAACCGAAATCGTTCTTGTCGGCCAATGGGCGTTGTTCGTAGTTGCACATGGTAAGGTTGGTAGCTTCTGATAAGCGCATAGTGGATTCCGTTCGAAGTACTGGCATGAGTTAACGACCTTTAGGTGGGTTACGTGGACAAGCTTTGCCGTTGGCATCATAGGGCGCGCTTGGATCAGGCAGTGGCTGGTAACCATTCCCTGGCAAACAACCGTCTGTACGGTCTAGGTGTTTGGTGCGTAACAGCAGTTGTTTCATTTCCGGCGACGGCACGAGGACAGGAATGTGCACAGACCGAGGGTTTACAATCACGCCATTCTCTAACATGACGTGCGGTTGGTCTTGTTCTACTTTCACTTCACTACGTTTACGCAACCGCAGGTTCTTGCTACGCAGGTTACGGTTGGTGCGCTTCAACGAACCGATCTCGTTGGACATGTACACAACGCGCTGTACGAGGCCCGCTACGTCCCATTCGGTTAATGGGGTACCATTCTGCTTGTAGGCGGCAAACGCCACCAGGAAGCGCTCTGCAGCGTCCAGGTTGGTGTCTTCCGGCAGGTAGAAGTCATCTCGGCGGATGGGTTCTTCCAGTTTGTGCTTGCCAATGAAACCGGACAAATACAGTTTCAACTTCTCGGTAACTTTGGCGAGGGGGAAACGCTTCTTGCTTTCGATGGCCATAATTCATCTTCCTGATAAGGTTGAGGGGTTACGTAATAGTAATATAGGTTTAATAAAAACTAACACGGTATCAAAAATAAAGCCTTAGGCGGAGCAATCCGCCTAAGGTATAACACTTACTGGATGAGTTCCAGCTTACGGCTCAGTTCGATCTTCAGCGGGTTGCCGTTGTTCGGGATCAGGTTGTAGCGTTCCAGCTCTTCCGGCTTCTTCTCGCTGGACATGACGCGGTAAGCACCCTTGGTCCACGCCAGTGCGAAACTGCACGAGTGGACGTTACGGTACCAGTCGATCCATTCCTGGGACAGGGTGTGGACTGAGGTGGTGAGGTTGGGTTCTTTCGGGCCCTTGTCGATGAACTCTTCCAGGCTCTGCGTGAAGGTCTTCAGCGCGGTCATTGGATTGACTGGACGTTGTTTACCCAGCTGGACAATGACCATGTCTTCGGTGATCCGCTTGGCGTCGAGCCGCTTGGCTACCAGTTCGCCAAACAGCTGGTAGTATTCCGGACCGAAGTTAACCCAGTTACTACCACCGCCACCGAAGGTGTTTTGCAACGAGAAGTAATTCATTCCCATGGTGAGGTGGAACGAACGGAAGAGTGCGGCCAGGCGTTCGTCGTTGTAAGAACCGACAATCCGACGAAGGAGGTCTTCTTTCTCAAGAACCGGTTCGTTCTCGGCGCGGTTGTCGAGCACACGCTCGAAGGCTGCCAGGACCAGTTGTCGAGCAATAGGGAGTACTTCGTTCGGGTACTCCCAACTGCGCCCTTGTTCGCCGATGATGACGAAGGTTTCATCCGAACGTTCCGCCCAGGTCTGCTGGATCCAGAACAGCATTTGCTTGAAGTTCATGCCAGCAACAATGCCCTTGAGCTTGGCGGTGACTTCCTTGCGTTTTTCTTCGGTGAGTTCAGTCACTTCTGGTTCCTTTTCGTTAATAGTTTGCTTCTTGGCCATTTCAAGAATGCGTTGCATGATACCAGCCGCCACAGAGAGACTCGCGGGACCTTCGTAGCGGTACAATGCGCCGGTGACAACATCGAACTCGAAAGTGAAATCTTGTTTCGACTCGGTGGTCTCTAACCGGTAATTGAAAATGGTGCCTGGAGTGTCTCGGCTTTCGGTCACGTCCAACCGCCACCCAGCCTGGAGACCCTGAGAATCACCGTCGAGGTAAGCCCAGTTATGACGAATAAACAGCTTCGCCAGTTCCAAAGAGTGTTCCATTAACCTGCCTTGAGCTGCCGCCGAGTTGTTCAGCTTGTCAAGGATGTAGTTATAAACCTCCGAGAAGACTTCGTACACATCACCAGGGCTGGTGCCGAAATCCAATGCAGTCAGACGGTCCCCTGCAAGGTTAGCCGATACTTCAAAGTCGCGGATAGGGACCCCTTCACCACGGCCGGAGCTGTACTTGAACCCGTAACCAGGCGTACCGGCGAAGTATTGCAACCGCCATTCACCGATGGTCAGCCCAGGGGAGTAACTGGACCAGTTCATGACCGCGAACACACCGGCCAGTTCTTTAATTTTGTGGGCCAAGTCGGCAGCTTGTTTCAGTTCCATGTCCTTACTCGTCATCACGAACAACTCCATATTGATATTTCGCGTCTACCTTGTAACCAAGAGACACCCTTTCTTGCATGGTGACCTTAGCACGGAAGCGTGCTTTGTTCGTCCCGGTCTCGCGAACAGTGAAGGTTACTTCCGCCTTACGTTGCCCAACGCACACCGACGACTTGATCAGGGCTTCTACAAAGTTGTTGAAGTACCCTCCCTGACGCAAGTCTTCAGTCATACGCCCCACGAAGATACCGGTTGCAGCTACAGCGTTGGTATACTCGAAGGGCTTGCCATTAGGGTCCAGTTCCTTCGGCAACTTGTCCGGTGCTTGGTAGGCGTCTTCGAGGAACAGCTTTTGAGTAAAGCTATCCGCCTCTACCTGCACTTCGATGTAGCAGTTATCCAGTTCTGCTTCAGACATTACTTACTTCCCCTGATTGGTTTGCAAGAAACTTCGATGTTGCTGCTCGTCCCGTTACGAGCCTTCATGTACTGCGTCGACGACGAGTAGACGTGGTTACGAAGCCCCACATGCTCTACCACGGCCATCATGGCAGAACGACACTCGTTGGAGTCTACGATCTGGGAAATGTTCCCATGGACCGGCTGACCGTTAACACTTGCCATGAAGTAGGTAGCAATTAGCAGGGCTTTCATAAACGATAGGCCTCTCAGTTAAACGAAAAATAAAAGTGGACCCGAAGGTCCACCTTTACCACATTGCCTGTAAGCAGTTGCTTACATGGCGCCGATCATGCCCGAGACAACGGAAGGATCCACATCCAGGGCGGATGGTTCAGCGGCATTACCCAGCAGGTTGTTGCCTGGCAGCAGCGAACGACCCACTGCCGAACCCACAGCACCCAGGGCCAGGCCCGCGGTACCAGCAGCGACGTAACGACCGAACTGGCTTTCGATGTTGCTGTCGATCAGCTCACCGGCGAAGAAGCTGCCGATGGCGCCCGCGACGGTACCCAGTGCCGAACCCACGGTCAGGCCACCGCGTGCTGCCATTTCCATGCCACCGCCCACGACTGCTGCGCCGACGCCGATCCAGGAGGAGCGGACGCCTTCGTCGCGTTCGTTCATCAGGCTGAAGCGGGACTTGGCTGCGGCGGCGCCCTCGGTCAGGTCTTCGATCTTGAACTGGGTCAGCAGGTAGCCCATGTAGGACTTGGTGAACTCCTGCTCGCTTTCCAGGAAGTTGTAGATGCGGTGGTCGCTGTCCATGTCAGCAGGTGCCGACGCGGAGAAGGTCGCCCAGCGCGCCATCACTTCTGGTTGGCCTTCCATGAAGTTCAGGAAGACTTGGGTGCGCAGGCCGCCGTCGATCATGCCCTTGGAGCTCAGGAACATGATGAAGCCGTCGAAGTCTTTGGCAGCGTTGTTGTTGTTGGCGGTGGTGTGAGCGTTGGCGTTGGTCATGGTGTCTTCCTCGGTATTCGCAGATTGGGTTTGGTTGGTTTGTTGTGCGGTGTTTTGAGCTAGCTGGTCGCGACGCTCTTGGGAGATGTTACGTTTCGAGATCAGTTCGTGTTGGGCATTCATCACGATCTCGATGATGTCTGCCTCGGCGGTAAAGCCGGTGTATTCGATGGTGGTGTCATTGACCCTGTAGCCAGTAAGGTTCACCACCTCGGGGCACAGTTCTTTGATCCGTTCTTGCTGGTGTGCCACGATCTTTTCTTCCAGCGTCAACCAGCTGAAGTGGTGACCGGTCGGTGGGAAGATAGGTTCCGAGGATCCGTTTTCACGGCTCAGTTCGGTATCCGCATCACGGCGTCCGCCCACGACAATGTCGGCATTCACCGGGGTATCGTCTTTGAGGGTCTCGTGGTCCTCGATGACTTTAACCACCACGCCTTTATCGCCAGGAAGATCAGTCATCTTGAACTTCGGTTCAGGATGTTCTTGGGAGGCAGCCATATCAACAGTCGCTGAGCCGTGAAGCTCAGCGACTGGGATAGGGTTAGCTGGGATCGAGGCGGGTGCTGCAGCAGCTGGGGCTACCGGCTCTTCGAGCACGATGGTCTTGGCTGCTTTGATCTGGGACATCGAATACTTCGTGCCCAGTTTGTGGTTCACGTTCGTCAGGACTTCAGTGCGAGACTGTTGCCGTACGAACTTGGGGTCGAGGAGCTTGGCCTTGATGGCGCTCTTCTGCTCTTCGACGGTGCCGCCCTTTTCACGCATTCCTTTAACAATGCCAACGATCGTCTCGATGGCAAACTCAGGAGTGGGGAATTGATCGTCAGCCATGTTTACAAACTCCTTTATCAGTTAGGTGGATTATCCAATCGAAGTCGAATAATCTTGTTATCTTATCACCCAAGTAATACAGGTTTGAAAACAACTGTAACTTAAATTTATCCGCACTGGATAACAGGTTTTGGTGGAGGGTTGGTAGGTGGAGGGAACTTACGGACCAGTTTTAAGTGCGAACATTTGACCAATGCAAGTTCACCGAAGTCAGTCTCACCTGTCGACGTCACGTACTCCAGTTCGCATGGAGGTGTAGCATGGGCCACTATCCATGCTGCATCGTCCGCGTTATTGTCGAAGACGTAGAACGACGTCTCATGCTTCGAGTTACCATCCCGCATGCAGGGAATGAATCGGATCAAGTGAACGTGGGTGCCGATGTTGACCTTCGTGATGTCAGCATCAGTGATGATACAAAGATCACCTTTCTCGAGCTTGTCCATAGTTACCCCTTAGGCTTCTTCCAGCCGTAGTCAGCTTTCCAGAACACCAGTTCTTTACCTGGCCAATCAGAGAACACACTGTTCAACGCCATGATGTCGTATTCATCGAAATCATAGGCAATCGAAATATGGGGGAGTGGGGTCTCGTAGGCATGCTGGTAACCGGCATCCCGCAAGCGGCGGAACTCTTCGTTGAGGTCCGGGCTGGTGAGGTGGAAGACTACACCATCACCGAGGGGTTCCAGCTTGGTGACGAATGCACGGAACTCACGCTCCGGGTGCAGTTCAGCCAGTGGGCGGTCGATACCACGGTCGTCGAAGATTATGGTGGAGTGCAGGTCATGCTTGGGGATCTGTACCCCACATTCGCCCAGGAGCTTGTAGATCTCCATGATGAACTCGGGTTTCAGTTCTGCGGCTACGTAGCTGTAGTCACGTTCCATTATTTCTTTTTCCTTGTAACGAAGATAGCGTGGATATTAGGTCTACTGCCAATGCGTTGGTTCAAGCGGCGACCCACCAAAGCTTGTTTAGAACTCGGGTGTGGGCAATCGTAAGCGAAGTAGGAAGAACCGTTGGTAAAATAAACAAGGTCAGGAAGTTCCGGGTAAGGAGTAAAACTCATCCCCCCAAAAGATAACACGCCCAGGTCTGAGTGATCACAAGTGCCCGTCATCACTATTCTTGGAAACATAATCACCCCAAAGCAAAAAAGAAAAGGTTAAGTACCGTCCGGGTAACCGGACGGTATTGTTACTGAATAATGCTTACAGTAACTTGGATCAACGGGCCATCTTTACTCAGCTTATTGGAGAGCCGGGTAATAGCCTGGCGCTGTTCGTCAGAGAACGCACGGAGACTGCTGAACACGTTCGTGGTGAGCACGTGATTTCCGAGTGTAAATAACACATGTTTCTTGGCGTCATAGCCGGCTTTACGAGCAAGACCGAGAAGACCGCTCATTAGTCGATCGTCCAGCGGGGGTTCTTGATGTAGACCGACTGGATGGTGCCTTTCTTTAGGCGTTGTTGCAGACGTTCAGCAGCGGCTTTGGATTCCTCCACCATGGCGAGAGGACCGCTGTGGGAGAGACGGTGTGCATCCACGAACATCAAGTACTTGCTTTCCATGGTGTTACTTCCTTTTGATTTTGACGATGTAAGGTGAAGACGGCGACGAAGAGAGTGGGACAGTTTCAAATTCCCGACCTTCGAAAACAGCTGCATTACGTTCAACAACGCTTCGCGTAGCTTCGGTGACAGCCTGAGCGAAGGCAGCTTTGGTATAGGTTGCACGAGGACCTCCGTTGTCAATCCAGTGGGGTGGAAGATCGACATGAGGGGCAAGGGCCTCTACAAACTTTTTGGCGTCGGCTTTGTCGATCTCTTGTGCCCGCCATTGCAACCAGTCCAGGTTGATTACGTATGGACTGACGTCAACTGCGTGGAGCAGGGGTGGTGGTATTTGCATAAGACCTCCTAGATCTCGTTGACCGTAAACTCCAAGGTCTCCGAGAAGCTCATACCGTTCATGAAATCTTCCCCGATCTCGGCTTTGGTGATAAAGCCGTTCTCGACAGTAATATGGTACTCGTGGTCGGAGATAGTTGGGTGCTTACGGATGACCACCACCTTAGGCCCGCCCACAACACCCAAGACCTTTTCCAAGGCATAGGTGTCAATCGGTTTACCGACGGCAGCGGCTTTAGGACGATACATCCAGTCGTTCTTGTAACGGTAGAAGTGAATCATGGTCAATCCTTGGGGTAAGCGTTGGGATACTTGCTGTCGTCCTCGTCTTCGATTTCAACCGCCCAACGATGGGTAACCATTTCCAGTGCCAAAGGATCTACAACACCACCCATCTCTTTGGCCACTTCCGTAAGCAAGGTGGGGTGGTAGTTGTGGTCACCCATTAAGCAACCGCCGACCCTTTTCTCTACTTTCCTTAGTACATCGTCGGGATCGATGTTTTCTACCCGACCGTCGGGATGGAGGGCATACACGCTGTACCACTTGCAGTAGTTCTCCATGGTCACAATAGGTCGACCTTCCGGGTCAATCTCTTGAGCCAGCAATGGAATACCGCGGTGACTTACGTACTTGGCCATACCTTGCCCTTTAGTCGGTTGTTGTCCGTAATGGAAAGAACTTCAATTTTCAAGTCATTCATCAGGGTGCAATGATCGTTGTCGATTTTCGTGGCAACATACACATAGGTCTGACCGTGTAGAATGCCCTTTAAATCACCATCCACCCAACGCTTGTTAATGACATGAACAACCTCACCTACATACTTGCCTTCACTGTAAGAGAATCGACAGTGGATGTCTACGGTGTGGTCTTTATAGGGAAGATCATACACGACACATAGCGCCTGGCAGGTACGCCAGAAACCAAAAGTGAGTGCTTCTTCGTAAGAAATCTGGCGATTGCGTCTAAGGTACAGCGTGGCTATCCTTACCGACATCGCCGGATGAGGGTTAAAGTGGGCTGGGTCCATTAAGCAACCTTCTTGTATTCTTCGTCATGGACGGTAGGGTTACCGGCCGCTTCCTTGGCAAGCTTATCGGCTAGCTCGTTATCGGGAATACCCGCGTGGGCTTTAACCTTGATAAACGTCACCTTGTTCACCGCCAGCAGTTCGTGCATGATCCGCCACAGATCTTGGTTCTTGATCGGCTGTTGGGTCTTCCACGAAATGTAACCACTTCGGTTCCAACCCTTCAACCATTTGGTCGAACAGTCAATTGTGTACTGCGAGTCTGTGTAGATCTCGAAATGTTTACCCGGGCCGAATTCTTCCAGTGTCGCAATAACCCCCATGATTTCCATACGGTTATTGGTCGTCAAGTAGTAGCCCTTAGAGAGTGTGACCATCAGGTCTCCGCATCTCACTACCGACGCATAGCCCCCAGGACCGGGGTTGTTCAAGGCGCTACCATCCGTGTGCGCCTTGATTACGACTGGAGGCGTTTTACTCTTCGCCGCCTTTTTGGCCATCAGTTTCTCCTCGCGGGTCAAAGTGCCCCATACGTTCCATCGCCTCGATAACTTTCATACGAGACTGAATGGAGTCAATAACGAACTGCGCTTGACTTCGGGTGAAGTCACAGATCGGACAGCCATCCGCAACCATGTTGAGAATTTCATTTTGGAAAGTCTCATCAAACTTACGGTCAACTTCGACGCTGATATAACTCTTGTGCGAATCGACACAATAAATACCGTCGCCAGTGTGGTAAAAGTAGTAGAAGGTGTCTGGGGTATCAATCCGACAAAATTGGAACTGGTCCCATACTTGGAACTGGATCGGCTTGAAGCGCATGTCATTCCAGTGGCCCTTCAGCAACAGGATGCCAGTTTGACAGTCAACACTGATGCCATTCAGAAATGCACGCAACAGGATCAACTTCCCACCTTGTGCGACGAGGTGAGAGTTCTTCAACTCACTCGTCTGAATGTCAATGCCGTACACGGAGTACAGGGAGGAGTCGTAGATCGAACTGCTGCGAATGTAAACATCCGCGACACTGTCCGTCTCCGTCCCATCCATATTGCGATCGGACTCAGCTGGCAGCCGGGTGTTTTCCAGGTGGGTAGATTCCAAGTGGGCACTCTCCACATCCCGGGAGAAGATATTGGACCACTCCTTGTTGAACCCGATGTAGGAATCCCGCATGTAGCAGTTGGTCACATTGGCGTGGACGATGGTGTTGTTCTCTCGCAGCTTGATACCGTCCACTGTGCTGTCGACGACAGTTAGGGTAGCGAGGTGGCGGTTAGCTTCAAAGTCCTTTGCATAGAGCCTGACAGAGCTCTTCCCATCGACAGTGAGCATCAGGGCCGTGTCGTTCACCGGAATACGGTAAATGTCGTCCCCGTTGACCGACGCATTACCCATGTGCTCTGTAAGCACTCCCTGGGCATTTGGAGCTACGTTGATCTGTTGAGGGATCAGGCGAACGCCGTCCATGTACACTTCGCTGTTGAATTCGAATTTCTCAGTCATGGCAAATCTCATATAAGTTAAATACCCCAGCGGATAGCTCCGCCGGGGTATTAATGGGGTTGGTTAATTGTCGAGCACGTCGTCCCAACGATCGAAACGACCTTCCACGGTACGTACGATCTCGGTAGCCGAGTCCAGGATGCGGATCATTTCCAGACGCGACATTACCGCATCTACCGCATACTTGATGATGCTTTGTGCCAGCGGGTTGTTGTCAGGTGCTGGGGCGATTTCTTCCCAGCGGTAAGCGCGGCCGGAGATCACTTCGGTGACCACCTTCTCGATCGCTTCACGATCGTCGGTGAGCAGGATGCGCTTCGGTGTGCCGGTGAAGATATAGATATCCGCTTCGGTAGCCGAGGTACGACCCATGTGCAGTGTATCGGTCGGCAGGTCAACCTTGAGGAAGTTGAACTTGTTCTGCATGTTCAGCGCACGCTGGGAGATGTGCTCGCCGTTCAGGGAGAGGTTACGCAGGGTAACATGCCCTTCGCAATGCACCGACGCTTCGACTGCATTCACGCGTTCCAGGAAGACTGTGGAACCTTTGATCTCCGCATGATCGAGGTAACCCTCGACAACACGCAGGTAACGATCCGATACCAGCGTGGAGCCTGTCACCGTAACCTTCGAGTAGAACCCTTCCGGTACCTGAGAGTCGGCGATCTGCGAACGGCGCAGACGCAGACGTTCGTGACGGTGACGTTTGAACTTGAATTCCTTGTCGGTAGTACCCCATGGCTTGAGCGACTGACGGCTTCCATACCGGTAACCCTGGTATTCACGCTGGGCACGAATGACGGACACATTCATCACCGAGTTCTTCACGTCAACGTTGTGCAGCTGGTTCTCACCCAGGAACAGGTTGTTCTCGCTGCTCGAGTTGATGAGCACCACTTCCGCTGGCATGGACGAACGACGGGAGACGTAGCAGTCGTAATCATCGCCATGACCCAGCTTGTTCAGTTCCATGACCACGCTGGACTTGTCGTCGAGGTAGTAGGTCAGGGTAATGCCGTCAACAACGACGTAGTATTCGCTGATGGCGGTGTCGTCCAGGCCGTACAGGCTGAATTCCATGCGCGGCTGTTGGATACCGGCATTGTCCTTCGCAGGGTCAACGATTCGGCCACGGTGGATCTTCAAACCAGTACGACTCGGCGCAATCTGCATGCTGTTGACCACCACGTAAGGCGGTTCCAGCATGGCGATGTCACGCTCGGTCAGAGCGACCTTGTCCGGGTAGATCTGCATGTACGGCTTGCCGTCACCGTTGAAGAGGTTTACTGCCTTCACGGGTTCAGCAGTCGTGTCATACGACCACGGTAAGCCAGTAAAGGCGGGATCGGTGCTGGTGACCAGGGTCTTTCCCTCGTGGTCCTTACCGACCTCTTTGATGGCAGGTTTAGCGGCACCTGCCTGGCTGGCGTTCTTGATCTTCTTGGCGACCATGGCTTCCACGGCTACCGGAACATCGGCCTTGGCGATCAAGTCTTTGGTAACGTCCTTGACCACTTGATCTTTGTCTTTTACTGCAGTTTCTTTAGCCACTTATGCCGCTCCTTGTTTGATGTGCTTGATGAGAGTGTCGATAGAATCGACTTGGGTTCCGCTCACTATACGGATACCCAGCTCAGCTGCTTTTAACAGTTTACTGTTACTAGGCTTCTCCCCCACGATGAGGAAGTCGCAGTCCTTACTAACGGTGTTTACCAGTTCAACCCCGTGGTGTTCGAAATACCGTGTCAACAGATCACGAGGTTGACCCAATTCACCGGTAACGCAACCTTTGAGACCACTGCCCAGGAAAGCCATTGGAACCTCCTTGAGGGTGCTCAGTAACAAAAGGGCATTATCCCTCCAGTCGGGGTCTTTGGCTGTCTCGGCGATCGGAAGTGCTAAGCCCGCTGAGAACCCGGAGATCTTTACGATGTTGTCCACATCACCGAACCAATCCAGCAAGGCCGGTGAAGAACCGGAACCCCACGCCACCGCCAGCTTACGCGCGCGGGTCAAACTGATGTTAGGTAAACCCAACGCACAGATGATTCGATCCAGTGGTTGTTCTTTGGCGCACTTAACCGAATCAAGGTTGCCATTGTTCAGCCACGGGTACTCGACAGCAAAGATATCCGCTGGGCGGTTGACATGACCCTGGTCGATCAAACGACCCATGACAATTGGACCGATACCACGGATATCCAGACACCGTTTACCCACCATTGCCAAACACCGCATCAGAAGCTGTCCAGGACAGCCAGAGACGTTGTTACAGAAGAGGTCGGCGCTGGTCTTGGTAACGCGCAGTTCCAACACGGAACCGCAGTCAGGACACTCCGTAGGAGCTTCCAGCATCTTGCCTGTACCGTGATCAGCCACCACTGACACCTGAGGGATCACATCACCGTTACGGGTGATCACTACCTTGGAGTCTTCCCGTAGCCCTAACTCCATGAAGTTGCGGTAGTTGTGGATCAAAGCCCGAGAACACCAAACCCCACCCAGCTTAATCGCTTGGTAGATACCGGTCGGTACCACACGCCCCACTTTGCTGGTCGCCCAGTCGATGCTCTCGAATGGCGTGGTCGCTTCGGCAAACGGGAACTTGTACGCTCGAGCTGAATGACTAAAGCGGTTGTTGTGACCCAGTTCAGCAACCACGTTCAGGTCGTTGTGCTTGATCACGATACCGTCGGATGGCCAGTGAATGTCTTCACGGTTCTCTTTGATATCTTCAATGTCGCAAGGTGGTGCGGGACGGAACCCTGCTTCTGACCATTCCCCCAACAAGTGGCTGTACTCGGTTTGACCCAAGTTATTATCGCTCCAATAAATCCGGAACGACAACATCCCCAGTACAGCTTCGTCCTGGTTCTTCAACAACGCTCGTACCCAACCACTGACCGCATTACGTGGGTTAGCTTTCTCCTTGGTGGAAATCTCGTTGTACTGCCGGTAGTTCTCGTACGAGATAACCCCCTCGCCACGAATCTCCATGTCAGCCGGCCAATGACTCGGGATATATTCTGGAATGGAGTCGTCAAACAACCGGATGGAATGAGTAACATCCTCGCCGTCCAACCCACTGCCCCGGGTAAACATCCCCACCCGTCGCCAGTTCTCATAACGAACGGATAAGGCTATGCCGTCCAACTTGACTTCGTACCAGTAGAAGGTATCGGGTGGAAACTTCTTCTGGAACTCTTCCACTTCTTCCATCGAGTAGACTTTCTTCAAGCTGATCATGGGTTGATCGAACTTGATAATCTTCAAGCCTTCGTTGGTAGGGGTGTGAATTGGCACAGGGCGCTGGTGAATGGCAAACAGTTCTGCCAAATCAGGACGGTGTTCCGCCAGCACATCCCAACGCTTCACCAGATCGTCGTAAACGTGGTTAGGGATCTCTTGCCTGTCCTTATTAAAGAACAGATCCGCGTGGTAGGTGATCTGACGAGACAGGTTTTCCATCTCCTCGAAGATGACGTCCTGCTCGTCACTTTCGGTAGCGGGAGCAACTTGAAAGGCCATAAGGTGCCTCTTTGAAATTTGAACTATCAGCTATAAGGCAAGCACTAGGGGGTTGCCCGCCCTAGTGCTCGAAGATCATGCACAGACTTTGTTCTTTTCTGCCTGGAGGTCGTTCAGCAAACGGATGTCAATCAGGTCTTGATCTCGTTTGGCTTTTGGACGTTCAGGCTGGGCGTAACCACCCCGCTTCTGGATCATGAGGGTCAGCGGGTCGAAGATCTGAATACCTTCGACGTTGTGAATGCCGAAGTAGGTGTTACGCTTACGGATCCAGATCGGGGCTTCCTTGTCGTAATCCTCGCCGTGACCACTTTTGTACTGGAACGCTACGTCGACCATGGGGTGGACAATGACATTCTGATGGGCGGCGATCTTGAGGAACGATTCCTCATTCAACCACAGGTTAATGTCCTGGGTATTTTCACGCAACTCCATTGCAACTAACGCACCCCCACCGCCGACGACCATGTGGTCGAAAGGAACCGCATGATCTTCGAAAAGAGTACGCAGTCTCAAAGCGATTTCATAAGAGCTTCTGATCATTTCAAACCTTACTCACGCCACGATCCGGGCGGTAAATCTGGATTGTTTAAGGATGTGTTCGAGTACCGCCACTTCGGCAAGATCGACCACACGTTTTTCTTCTTTACGGTTGGGGTGAGTTGCCAGGTAACGCTTTTGCGTTAACATGGACTGAGGGCTGTAAATCCAGACACCGTCCACGCAGACAATGCCTGTATCCTCGTCCAAGATGTGCAGGTCGATGTCTTCGGCGTATTCGATACGCTCTGCGAAGCCTTCTTCCAGCAATACCGTTCTGCTACCTGAAACCCAACGGAAGACTGGAGCCAATACATCAGCATCCAGATCTTCCGCTTCATCACGGACACCCATCATTACCAGCGCTGCTCCCGCACTCAGTACTACGTTGTGCGGGTCCTCCTTCAGCTCCTGAACAAGCGCATTGTAACGTGCAATCACTTGATCCTTTTTCATGATGAAATCCTGTTGTGTTAAGTGTTTTTTCTAGTTAATGCACCAACTGAGGCAAGTGGTAGACCATGTTCTCGATGCTGCGAGGGTCCGCCATTTGGTTCAGTACGGTGTACCCAACGGGCTGTGTGCCCGTAGCATCAAAATACACCAGTACTTGGTTCATGCCAGCGAAGTTCACGATGGCGGTTTGACCGTTAACAGGGTCAGCACTCCAGGTTACAGTAGCAGTACCTGGACCTTGTGCATCCGGGAAGAGGACGCCTTCTGCGTTTTGGTTCACTTGAAATTGAGTGTTCATATATGTTCTCTTCTGGAATGCTTCATAACCATGGGATACACCAGTTCGAATACAACCAAAAGAGTCAGAGAAATGAACACTCATCTCTCTGGACTCCACCGTAGTAATATAGGTTTATTAAATTACTACGGTGTTCTGGTTAACCTCCCCGGTGAGGGTAAGTCCTTCGTAACGCAAAGCCACGATGTTCGGCTTGTCGAACACACTGTACTGGCTAACGTAGTGAGAGACCAAGAAAAGTTGTCGGGCATCTGTACGCTGCGTGTATTCGCGGATGAAGTTAAAGAATCGCGTCCGTTTGATCTCATCCAAATAAGGCCCCACCTCATCCATAATCAGGGGGAACGGGAACGGGTGATACGGTGCCAAAACGAACCGCCACACCCAGTCAAGGATATCGATCTCACCACCACTGCAATCCGCGATGTCTGGAGAAGGAGAATAGTCGCCGGTCACTACAGGGAACTTGTAGGTCAGGTCACCGTTCTCTTTACCACAGTGCTTCACGTAGAGCGGGGTGTTCCAAATGTCCTTGATAATCACGTTAGCATTGCCACATACGGTCTTGATGAAGTCCATCATCAGTTTGCCCAGCAATCCCTTATTGGGGCACAGACCGTTCATCCACACTTCTACAATCTTCAACCGACGCTTCAAGCGTTCGATATCCGACGAGATTGAATCGACCACCGCCGACAACGATTTGTTCTTGATAATCGAAGTCAGGATGTGTTCCTTATCCACCGACAACTCGTGGATACGTGTATCAACCGATTGACGGAGGGTTACCTTACTCTGGTTCCCCAAGCCCTGGACAACTTCCTTACGCAGTTGTTCTAACCGCAACAGGTCGTCGTTATAAGACGTGATGGTTTTGAGTTGGCGTTGTAACCCTTCCAGACGTTGCTTGTGCACACGGATCAAACTGTTCTGAGTGATGAGCTCTTTCTCAGTGTGAGCCACATGGTTCGCAATATCCAAGACCTTGTTCTTGTCTAAGACGTTTAAACGCGCGTGTAGCACGCGTTTCTCACCTTCCAGTAGTCCGAGTTGGTCGTTGAGCTTTTCACGCTCACAGTAGGCTTGCAGAGCGTTACAGAGCCGCGCATTGGTGACCTTGCCTACTTCAAACTCTTTGATCAACTCTGGCAAGATGCGGACGTGGTTATTCTCCCGAACCATGGTAAACAACTGGTTCATGGAGCTATACCATTCTGCGTCATTGTCGATCAGCAGTTTGAGACGACTTTGTTCTTTCTCCAGTTTCTCAATCTGGTTCAGAACACCCTCGTAACTCTTCTGGATCTTCTCGGCATCACCCGGTTGCACACCCCGCTTGAACTGGTGAGTACAGTCAGGGCATTCGATCAGGTCCATGTTCTGGATATGCTCCAGGTCATGTTTAAGACCTTGCGAAGTGAGGGTCAAGTTACGAATCTGAACGGTGTTCTGTTCATACGTCGTCAAGTAACCCTTATAGGTAGTGCCTGTCAGTCCTGCATCACTGGCAACAGTGACACGGTGGAGGTAAGACATAAAGTGATCGGTGATTCCCCGCAGACCTGTCAGATCGGCAGATGGGTCTTCGAACACCGGGTAACGTTCCAGCGTCAAATCCCATTCGGCTAACTGATTGACAATCCGGAGTTCTTCCGCCTGTACTGTCTTCGCTTGGTTTTCGAGCAGTTCGGGGTCCTTGAGGAACTCTTCCATGCCATCCAAGAAGCCAGCGTTGTCGCTGATGATGCCCGACAACACAGCTGCTTGTTCCTGATGGTAGTCGATAATGTCTTCGGCTGTTTCAATTGCTGAACGAAGTTCAGGCTCTGTCAGGAAGAACCCACTCACCTTGTTCACAGCCAACTGATCCGCTAACCACGTAAACCGCTGGATCTTCTCTTGCAGTTCGCCATCAACGGTAATACCTTCCAACTGACCGCGTACCAACAAGGATTGCTTGAGGTCCACATCGATCAGCTTGATGCGCTGTTCCAGTTGTTCAATGCCGCACTCGTTGATCGCAATCAGCTTACGGTTCTCTTCGGCAAACCGTTGGGCTTGGTTCTTGATCGCCGCGCGGAGTTCGTTACGTTCCGTCTTAAGCTTGTTATAGCGACTCATGGCGTATTCCGTATCGTTTGGATACAGTTCCATGAGAATGTCTTTACGACGTGCTGGTGACATGGCAGAGAAGCGGTCGGTGATACGAATACCACCCAAGAACTTCAGGATATTCAAACTGGCCTTGAGGTGGTTCTCGACCAATTCCTTCTGTACGGTGTACGTACCCCCGGTGTTCAGTTCTTTACCGACTTCATCACCTTGTTCGTACACTTTGAAACTGTGGCCGGTGCCCGTGTGGGTATGCGAATCCAACACGTACAGTCTGCCGTCGATAAACCATTCCGTCTTCTTACGGCCATCTTTGTAGTTGGCGTTCTCAGGCGGGAAGGGATGGACTTCTTTCAGAATACTGGTTTTACCCGAACCGTTAGCAGAGATGAAAAGGTTTACCAGTTCATCTGTATCCAGTTCTACTTTATGGATATTGCTGCTTAACAGAGGGATATAATTCTCTAATGTCAGTTTGAGCAACATGGCTGGATTCTTTTAAAGGTATAATGGTCTAAAGGATGGGGATGCGAGTATGAGTTTATTGCATTGTCTGGGTGTCGGTACCGTTACTCAGACTAAGGAGACAAACACCGACACGGTTATGGTGTACTGCCCGTTCCTGTTCCCTAACGCCGAAGGGCGTACCGTTAACAACGTGGAGCAGGTTGAACAAACCAGTTTGAACGCCAAAGGCGAAGAAGTCAAAAGTAACAACATGCGCAGCAACTCGGTGCCTGCGAAGTGGATGAACTTGGGGGATAACAACCGTATTACCTCCCCAGACGTCCGAGAAGGGTCCCAGGTAGCGATCTACAACGTGGACGGTGGTAACCAACTGTATTGGACCACCCACGGCGTTAACAGTGAAACCTTCCGGTTGGAATCGGTGATGTACGGCTGGTCGTCTAACCCTAAGCTGTCTGAGAACACACCTTTCGATCCGGACAACTTCTACACCGCCAAGGTTTCCACCCACGACGGTATCTTTGCTTTACGTACGTCTATGGCGAACGGGGAGAAATCCAAGTTCGACGTGCAAGTAGACGGCATGAACGGTCGGGTCTCGGTCGGTGGTTTTAATAAGGGGTTGTTTGTCCTCGATGATGTCGAGAGCAGTCTGACCTATAGTAATAAAGAGGGTTCGATTGCTCGGGTAGTGAAGAAGCAGGCCTTCATTAAAACCGAAGACATGATTGGTTTCTTTGCAGCTGAAACCCTGAACATCAAAACCAAGGTGATCCAGGTCCAGGCCGAGTTAGCCAAGATCGACATCAAAAGAACCCAGTGGTTGGGGGACATTGAACAGACGGGCAACACGGAACAGAAAGGTGACTACACCCAAGAAGGTGATTTCACTCAAGTGGGTGACTTCTTCCAAGAAGGCGATACCGTGCGTAACGGTGACAGTACGTCTACCGGTACGGTTACTGGTCTTACCGATGTCATTGCTCCACCGATCAGTCTGCGTTTCCACCTCACCAGTGGCGTACGTGGTGGTCCCGATACTTCAGGCCCTCCTACACCTGCGTAACCTTACTACTACTCTCCCGGGCAACCGGGAGAGTAGTAGGGGTTATGTTTAGCTGATCTTGTCGCGCTTGGTGAAGAACTTGTTCACCCCATCCGCACCGTTGTCACGGAAGCATGGGATTACACCACCTGCACGGACATCGTTAACTACCCGGTTGTCCATGACGATGTATTCACGGTTGACAGTCATTACACCGTCCACAGCAATACCGAACAACAACTCACCGTTGTTAGGCTCCCGCTTAACCGAAGAGGCCAGCGTCGCCAAGGTGTTACCGTAACGTACCAAGTAGCAGTACGTGGTCCCGGTGGCACTCACCTTAATCGGATAGTCCCGATCGAGGATGTAGGTCCGACCGTTCATGACCGCACGACCCCCTGCTGGCAATCGAACCCAACCGGCTTCGTTGATCTCAAACGGATCGAACTTACGAGTACCGCCGATCTCACTCATGTTCGACGTGAACCGGGTGTTGTCACTGTCCATCTGGTACATACCCCGGTTAGGGATCATCACCAGTGGGTACAGTTCCTCGGTTACGTCAAAGGTCGAACCCTGGACGTACAGCTTGGCAGGGTTGACCACCACAGGTGTGAAGACTGGGTTAGCGCCAGTGATGGCACTCACGGTGAAAGTGAGGTCACCGTAGACTTCCCCGAACGGACGACAGATACCGATCTGGTAAGCATTGGTACCCGTCTGGAGGGCGAGCATGTCCGAGTAGGCCATCCATACCCCGTCACCCGTTTGCGACTCACGCGTGATCCCAGGAACTGTCAGACCCGTTGCGGTTACCGGCGTCAACTTCAAACCACCGGTGGTGATGTAATCCAGCACAAAGCTACCACCATCCACCGTGAAGTTACCGATACCGGCTTCTGCATAGCACACACCGTCCGAGATCAAGATCAATGCTTTGTTAGCCGTCAATGCAAAGACCTGGATCTGCGATACTCGCAAGGTATTGTTCACCGCAGGGTTAGCTGTACGGGCACGACCCATGACCTGAGCTGCAGTCGCCTGCAAGGTCAGCAAGCTGGCAAACGACAATTCCAAGTCAGCCCCCAAAGTGAGAACCTTGTTGGAATACGCCAGCGAGGCTTTACCCCGGTAGTTGTTCTGCGTGGAGAATGCCATGGCGTTGACTGACGCACCTGCACCGTTCTTGTTCGCCACAATGGACAAACCGGACGGCAGAGGGCCGAGGTTCTTGTTCTCCTCGATTACCGGGGCTACCTTCACCCCGATACGGTCAGCGGTCTGAGCACTGATAATACTTGCCTCAGGCCATGCCATTTCCACCCACTTGTACTGACCCACACCTGCGTCCAGTCCGTAGACCAGATACTGGGTACGGCCGGTGTCGTGGGAGAACGGGATGATCCGCTCTGGGAATGCCGTGAAGCAGTTGTGGCGAGCTGGCATGAACACTTCAGTTGCCGCCAACCGGGTGTCGATTGCCGGACGTTTGTTGTCCATCAACCAATCGGCCAACGTGGCATAGCCCGAAGTCTGATAGCGCTTGACCCGGATACCATACTTACTGGCAACCGCACGTACCAACTCACCCTCACCGACCATTGCACCCGGAGACTGCAATGCGTTGGCAAAGTCAAGACGGTTGTTGACCCGCAGCATGGTGGCGTTAGCCCCGATCGTACCGTCTGCATTAATCACATCTTTGGTACGGGAACCCAACGAAGTGATCTTAGCACTGCCGCCCGACGCCAGTGTACCTGGGATGTAGGCTTCGGTCAGGTTCAACACGAAGTCGTAGTTCACCGAAGCAATTCGCACACGCACAGGAATCTGCATGTTCAGGTAAGCTTCTTGGTCCTGGACGTTCCAGAACAACGAACACACGATGGTGTGGGTGTTCACCCCCGCAATGCTGACCTGAGACCCGGCAGGGAAGTCCACGTACTTGGTCAAGTCAATGTCATGGCTCAGGCTGGCCGGGCCACTGTACGGCGTTTGCCCCATCAGGTCATACTGCGCCAAGTAGGTCTGGTCCACGATCTCTTGAACGATCGGGTTAGTCTGCGCTTGGTCAACGTAGAAGAACCGATGGTGCATGGTGATGATGTTGCCACTGAAGACATAGCCAACCGCCATGCCTTTAAACAGCATCGACGCATACCCCCGGTAGAACAGGAAGTTGCGCCCACTGCCTGGCAGAGTCAACCCGTTACGGAACTGATACAGCTTCTTGTCAGCCAAGGCTTTGAAGTAAGCAATTTGTCCGTTACTGGCCGAACACCCAACCTGGTTCCACCCCCACGAGTTGTAGCGAATGGTCAATGGAGGGGTCTCACCCAACTGAGTCCGTTTAACAGGACCCACTGGAGCCGACTCGAACGCCACCTGGTTCTGGTACTGCGCAGTGTCCGATACCGCCGACATAACCAACCGGTCGTTGTTCAGCAGAATCGCCACCCGCAGGTCAGCACCGAAGTAGCGTGTAGGCTCTACCCTGGTCAGGGTTGCCATCGGATACTTGTCGGGGAAGTAGAACGAACTGAACTGGAACAGGTCGTTGCGCTGGTAGTTATCCAGCACAAACTGAGCGTTGTTCGTTTCGATCGACTGCTTGGCGCCCTGGGGGGTTACAAACGCATCAACCGGAGTCAACGCAATCTGTTCCGCCAGCGTAGCCACCCGGAAGTTGTCTTTCTTCGACAAGCCAGCAGTAGCCTTGGTTTCACCGTGTACAGCACCCCGTGCAGCCAAGTGGGTATTGGTAGGTCCCACCACGCTGTTCACGAAGTCGTTCAGGTTAACGTTCAGCTCTTCCAGCTTCAGTTTGATGTTGTCCCCGAAACTAACGGTCTTCTGTTCGAAGGTGTACGCCAGTTTGTTGAGTCGCTGGATCACGACCCCCAGTTCGGGTTCTGGGTTTTCAATGTGGGGTGGTTCCCCACCAAGAATAATCATAGCGACACTCCATGCTAAAAGAGTAGGGGAGGTTACCCTCCCCCTCAATGGTTATGGCAAGAGCTCCGCCTCACGCAGGAACGCGAAGATGCCCTCGTCTTGTGGGAACCCGGTACTGATCGGAATGATCCCCCCTTCACGGGTGAAGCTGAAGAGGAAGTCACCCACCATGAGCGGCTGCAACCGTTGGATACTGAGGATCTGCAACTGAGCGGTTGTGACCACCCCCACCAACATCATCGAACCCGACTTACGGAGTTTGACACCAGAGATGAAATACCCGGGCGTGTCATCCTCGATTGTCGCGTAGACGTAAAACGTCTTGTTCGCTGGGGCTGGGTCGATATCCCGCAGGTCTATGGAACCCCCCGGCATCTCGTAGTTGGTTCCGTTGATCATCATCCGGATACCATCCTGGAAGAACAGTGTCCAGCCTGTTTGCGGGTACACGGTAGGACCAATATACCAGTCAATAACCCCGGTTGTTTCATCGGTCTTGTGCAGCAACCGCGCGGCACCGCCGGTGTAGTCGTAGACCGCTGGAGTCACGGTGTTGATACGGCCAGTGTCCACACCCCCCGTCAACCCCACATCACTCATACCCACCTTCGGGATTGGTGCACACAAGTCTGGCACCGACCACGACGCTTGGTAGGAGAAAATGTTCTCGAGCTTGTTGGTCGGGATATCCACATCAAACCGCGCCGTTTGCCGGGTATAGATGGTTGCTGTGGTGTTGGTGGTGTAGGCATTCATGTTGTATATCTGCAACTTGTTACCGTCGCGGTAGATGTACATCCCGGCTTTGGAACGAGTACCTACCAATCCCAATAGATTCTGCTCGGCAACCCGGTTGTTGATTGCGCTGCTATAAGCCGCAGACGTATCCAGGACAGTGATGTCCTTGATCCAATGCACATCCGGATGGTCGGCATTGGGTGCTTCTACTACGGGGCGGAACAACACAAAGATCTGGCGGGTGAACTGCTTGGCAGGGTCCTGGAACGCAATGATTGCAATGCCCAAATTCAAGCCTTTGAACATCCCACCCATCTCGTTACCAAGGATGTGGAAACATACCGACCATGGCTTGTGTGCCGTGTAAACTGCCGGAATCATCGCTTCCATCTTGTCGATGAGTTCTTTCCGTACCCCGTAGAAACTGGTTGGGGTATACGTTGCCCGTTTGGTACCGGCATCCAAGACCTTGTTGAACGTCCGTGCGCAGGAGATCAACATGCTGTTGGCTGCTGGGGCCGTGAAACCAGCCGACCTCGGGTAGGAATGCCCCGCCCCCATGGAGGAGTACCCCATAGACGCCAATGACGTACTACCGCATTCTACCCCACCTGCTGTCAACTCAGCCGCACTTCCGGTGATACCGATAGGGGCTTCGTAATACGCCATGTTGGTTTGGTAGATGTCGTTGGTCAATGGGCGAGACTTGATCCCACTGACTTCCGTGTTGGTCACTTCAGGTCGTACAGCGTAAGGACCCGAGACTTTACGGAAATACGTCGCACGGGTGTTAGTTACCGGGTTTGTCGCAGAGTACAGTTCACCATCAGCTTCGTACGTCATGGCTGCTGGGAACACACCACTCAGCAATGGAGAACCCACCATCTGACTCACCCGGCGCTGTTCCTTGACCGGGGTGTAGATAATGTCCATACGTTGCGACAGAACTTCCGCGGCGGTCTTACGGCCTTCATACACCAGCTTGGTCATGTACGCCGGGAAGTTGTTACCCCCCGAAGACGTGGCCATGAGAATCTCACCACTGTCAAGAATAACCCCACACGAACCAGCAGCCTGACCGTAGCCATCGTAGAACTGGTAGTAGTGGGCCCGGGTGTAATCCTGGCGTTCGGTTTCCGTGGTGTTTTCGTAGTCGGCCGTCCAAGATGGGTTACGGAACACCTCCGTGAACACGCCTGTCGCTGGGTTGAACTCGTAACCGGTTCCCATTACCGACGAAATGTTTCGAAGTTCAGTAGCGGTACGGTAACTGGAGTTCATGCCCTGCAAGATGAAGAGGTATTCAGAAACCGAGTTGTTAGGCTTCTTAGCGTTCAGGAACATCGTCTTACCACCACGGTTGGTGGAAATCGGAGGTTGCATGAAAGTGATCGGACCCCAACCGGTGAGGACGCCGTTAGTGCGGACTTGCTGCATCGGCTGGAAGCGCTCGACGTTGGTCTGCTGAACGTTCTCGTAGTTCTTGTAGGTGAGCAGGATTTGCTCCCATTCGAGAATGTCGTGGTTCTCTTTGAACTTCGACACTGGGATCCGGAAGAACAAGTGCACGTCAACGTTGCTGGTACCTGGGGAGATAATCAGAACAACATAATCACCCATCAGGTGGATGCTCAGGCGGTTATCCGTGTTGGCATAAACCGACAGCACAGCTTTACCCTTAGCCAGCACTGGGGCCATGTTGACTTCCGTGTACTGATGCGCGGTAGCATCCAGTGTACCGTTAGTCAAGGCAACGAACCAACGGTCCAAACCATCATCACCTACCATGATCACACGGTGGTTACTCCCACCCACCACGGTCGTTGGGTTGAAGTTCTTAGCCAACAACGAAGGGGCTTCGTACTTATAACCGGTGTAGGTGATCTTTGGGTTGGTGGTGAAGAATTCGGCAATCTGGGAGTAGTACAACCCCTCGTTACGACCGTCGTTGTGGCTAGTCAGCATCATGATCAGCCCGGACTTCTCCAAGCAGAATGCCGACGATACCGACAACGACCCTAAACCTTCAAAGGCACCGGAGATGTTTGGCGGAATGAAACTCTCACCACCAAACTTACTGATTGGCATGATACCCGTACGCATCGCTGCATCCGTGTCCGGGATGTACGACTTGGCGAGTTCCTGGATACCCTGAGGAGTCGACAGTACGTCCGCACGAATACCTGCCTTGTCCTCTGCCAACGTTGCCGTGGCGAAGTTAGGGTGGTTACCCATGAGGATGTCGAACTTGGTGATCAGGTGTGGGGAGTGGTAGTTGTCGTCGTGGTTCTTCAACAACGTCATGTACTGTGCTTTGGTGGTCTTCAGCACGTTGTACGCGTTGGTGATGGTTGTGTCCACGTCAACGCCCGTCGACGCACCTGTGGTCTTCCAGAGGCCTTGGAAGACCTTACAGAAGTAGGTGAGCTCCCACCAGTCACCAATCTCGGTTTTGATGTTCTGGATGTGCAATGCCGGAGGCAGGGTCTCTGGCATCCCGAAGACCTTGTCCCACGGGATAGGGACCTTACCTTTGTGGAGCTTCTCCATCCACCCCGCCAGTTGACTGCGAGGGACGAAGTACGCACCGATCGATTGGTAGTCGATGGTGATGTGGGTGTTCGCTGCCAGCACCGCATTGGACACACGGATGAAACTGCACACCGACTTGTTGGACGCATTACAGAAGGGAACAAACTCCCCCTCGAAGAAGTAGTCAGTGTTAAGCTTGAGCAACCCACCGGCTTGGTTGTACACCTTCACCATTGCAGGTACTGCAAAGAACGGGGAACCATCCGGGATTACCCAGTTCAACGTTTTGTCTTTCAGAAGAATCTTTTCACCCGGGATGGTGTTCACCGGGTTTGTTGCGTGGACGTCAAACTCTACCAGTCGAATGGGATCCATGATGTAACCCTATATGAAAAAGAAAAGGGGTAGGAGGGGGTTACCCTCCTACTCCCTCTATAAAGTTGTCAAGGGAGCATTTCAGTCGAACGCAGCCATGGGATCTGGCCTTCGTCGTTAATGAGACCCGACGACGCTGGAATGCTGTTACCACGCTTCACTTCAGACACTCGGTGGCCGTCTATTGCAAACACGTTGAAACGTTCTACCGAGATGATCTGACGATCGTTGGTGACAGCCCTGCCGACCCACAGTTGGAAGTTGGATTCCAACCGCTTATCTTCCGACACTTCGTACTTCGCTTCCCCGCCATCCATCAAGGCGTAAATGTAGAACGTCTTGTTGGCAGGGGTCGGGTTGATATCGCGCAAGTCGATGTTCCCCGTGGGCAGAGTATACAGCTTGCCGTTAAAGACCGCTGTCAGTGCTGCCGAGAAGTACAACACCCAACCTGTTGCAGGGTAGGTATGACCGTACAGGATCTCCTTGGTTGGCCCTTGGAACATGGTACCGGCACCACCCGTGGACGTGCTATGGGCAATGGCGTACACCACACCGTCATCAGGTGCCACACACTTGTGGCGACCACCACCGCTTTGTCCAATGATGGTTATCCAAGTACTACCGTCTGTAGACCACCGCTTAGTGGTGCGGTCAAAGCTGAAGGTGCAGTACGACACCAACCCGTCACCTGGACCCGACGCATAGATAGCCGGGTCAAAGAATCCGGTGACTGTGTTACCGTCCACATGGAACCCGGCACGTTGCGTACCGTGGGTGGAGTTCGGGTTGCTGTTGCCCCACAGTGCGGCGTCCCAGTAAGTGCTGGTCAAAGAAACCGCGCAGTTCTCGAATATGGCGTGCATCTTGTCCAGAACAGTGAACCCAGTTACCGTACGGTTGGTGGAGCCGGAGTAGATGGGGGTAATACTCAGCAACGTCTCACGACGGTTAGTGGTCCCCACCTTGCCCCAACAAATTTGCACCAATACCGGGAGCCAACCGAACTTCGCGGTCAGAGGACCGTTAGGGTCACAGATCGACACGAACACACTTGGGCAAGCGTTCAACCCAGCCACATCGTCCACTTGCTGCTTGAGCAACGCCACGATAGCCGCGGGATACAAGATCGATCCCGTAGGAACAATGGTGATGGTCCCGTTGGTTTCGATCTTCCGGGTGTGTCCGGTCATGATCATGACGTCTTCAGGGTTGCTCCCCATAGGCCATGCACTGGCACCTGGCCACGCAGACAGGTCACACCAGCGTTTCTGGGTCCCAACACAAAACGCATTCTCCGCCAAGTCAATCCCGTACGTGCTCAACTGGGCTGTTGGGCAAGTAACACTGGCGGCGCCCACCCGAGGGTCTGCGTTGACCAGTCGAACGTCGTTACTCAGTGGGCGTGACAACACATTCGGGTAGAACAAGTTGGTCACTTCCGAGCGCTGGGCCAAACGACCGTTACCCACTCGGTAGAACAGTTGCAAGTAGCCGAGGGTGTCTGGGTTTGGCGTGGTGTAGAAATCACCGCCGTTACCCAAAATGAACGAACGTGGTTTGATGCTGGATTTCAACGGGCTGAGCACCGACTCCAGCACATCACTGATCTGGCTCATGGAACCCAGTTGAGTGTTCCACTGCCGGTTCATGGTATCATAGCGGGTCTTCCAGTCCTTGGGACGCCATATCACCGTACCCCGTGGGAATGACTGGTAAGTCCCATAAGACACCACAATAGAACCGTCTTCCAAAACAGTCCCGCCTTGGCAGTTATCTTGGAACACCAGGGCGTTCATGCTGATCGGCCCGATACTTGGTAGGTTGGTGTAATCCAGCGTGTACCGCGGGGTCTGGTACAACAACGTCATGACGTTGGTAGTTGGATCGAACTCATAGACCATTTCGATCATGAGCTCATAACCTGCCGTGAACTCCGGGATGGTGTACTTCGACCACCACGCACCTGTAAAGCGCAACAAAAACTTCCCAGGTTTACTCGGGATGGGTGAAACGTACGTTTGCTGTGAGCGGTAGCACCCCGTGCACGAGACGTTTTCCGTCTGCACAATGGGGAAGTACCACTTCAAGAAGGACGCCCCCAAACCGTTAGGATGAGGGATCGGAGTCCCCCAACGCCACACCGGGGAGTTGGTCCATTGCACACCCTCGCCGTCTTTAAAGGTCAGGTTAACCAATGCCGCAGTCACCGGCAATTGAGCTTCGACGGTCGCCTTCGGTACCCGGCCAATGTAACGGTAGTTGAAACCACCCCCCACATCAGCAAGTTTGTTGCGGTACGGAGTAGCCATGATGATGTAGATCCAATCCCCCACCAACACCACGTTGGTGTACTGGAGGAAAGAGATCATATCCGCACCCGCATTAACCGCAGGGGCAAACGCCGACATGTCCAGCTTACTGATCACGTGTTTCGACGGGTTCAAGGATCCGTTGGTCAACCCAACATACCACTGGGCTTTACGGCTGTCGGCCACCAGGATGACTTCGCCACCACTGCCTTGTGCAATGAAGTTCGGGACAGTCCCGTCTGCTTCAAAACGTTGGTGGTTGTAGCGGTAACCGGTGTACTGCCGCTTGGGGTTGTCGTACGGGGTTTGGACCACCGAGTAATACAGACCGTCCACACGACCGTCCATGCGGTTTTCCAAGAACACAAGCGAGCCATCGGTTTCCATGCAGATACCGGCGGTCTCGTACATCCCACCCAGACCTTCAAACGAACCGTCAATCGATGGTGGAATGAAGTTGGTGTTACCGAAGCGGGAGATTGGCAGGGCGTTGGCTGGCAGGAACTCGTCGCTGTTAAAGCCGAAGTTGTCAATGATGGTCTTCAGGCCCGACACCGTAACGTGGAGATCGTTACGACCTTGCAGCAGAGTGTTACCCCGCGCTGTGGCAAAGTTGTCTACCTTCTCCAACCCGAAGTCTGCCGTCTTCAATCCGTGCGCGTTATACGCATTGATGTGGTTGTTCAAGAAGGTGGTCAACATCTTCTTGTTGAGTTTGAGGTAGTTGTTGAGCAGGTTGAGGTAGTGGTCTACCCGAATCTCGATCGGCTTACGCAGGCCCGACTCGGCGTATTGCAGGATGGTGTCCAAGCAATCTACCACGTCCTGGAAGGCCACAATCGTGTACAGCAGGGAGTGACCATGCACCGGCGGTGGGAAGACGATCGGTTTGTCAGTGAGATTATCCCAATGAACAGGACGGTCGTCATTCGCAGCGGCGTCAATCAGTTGGAGCATCGACGCGTCAATCAGCGAGAATTCACCCACTACCTTGTACGACACCAACACGTCTTTGATGTCGGTATCGATCATTTCGATGGTGCAGGAAACTTCCTTACCTGCCAGCGCAGTCAGACGTGACATCAAGGTGTAGATGCGGTAGTGAACATCCGGGACGAGTGGACTCCCATTGGCCGCTTTCAGTTCGAGGCTATCGACGAAGAAAGGTGCATGGCGTGGAGTCCAAACGATCAACCCCTCGGTGAGTTCCTTGGGTTCATCGAGAACGTTGTTATCCGGATTGATCCCGCGGATGCTCGTCTGGTATTCACGAACAATGGGAAATTGCATAACCCGATTCCTTTAGTTGATGTTCAGGGTACCGTTTGCCATGCGACGGAAGGCTTCCTTCATGACGCTCAGCGGCACCAGCTTGTTGCCACTGTTGGCGTCCAGGTCGTCGACGGTAGCGGCTGACATGTTCGGGGTCAGCCCCAGGCCGAAGTCATCAGCCGTGGCGGCGTGTGCCTGGATAAGATCCTTGGCGATGTGCTCTTCGAACAAAGCCCGGATGTCGGTAGCACCCTGTGCTTGTGTGACCACCAGCAGCAACGACTTGAACTGGGTGATGAACTCCAGGTAGTCATAGGTCTGAGCAGCTGGGTGTGGGTGTGGGTCTTGCGGAAAGGTCGATGGGATGGTAACCCCATCCAGATCTTCCCACGACGCGATACGCGGCTGGGTCAGGATGTTGATGACCAGTTCAGCGAACGCCACCTCGTCCAGTACGAATGGACCACCGATGGTGTCGTAGCCGATGTTGATCACCTTGTTGGTGAAGTCTTTCAGCAGAACGACGGAACCGAAGGCGTTGCGTTTGTAGGTGGTGATAAAGCCATCGAACGGGTGGGCAAAGGCGTAGTCTTCACCCAACTTCAGGTCGCTGGTAGCGCCGGCTACACGAATGCTGAAGTTCTTGCTGTAGAACGGAGCGGCACGAGGAACGAATTCACGACGGGTGGAAACAGCAGAAGTCTTGAGGACTTCGGTGGCAATACGGCAATCGATACGTTCCTGGAAGGGGTTCCATTCGTAGACAACGTTGGCCATGATAGACTCCTGTTGAGTAAAAAGGGCATCTTATGACCTGCCCTGCATAGTGATTCCTAAGCCTATAGAAGCCTATAGGCCTGGGATTTTTCATAGAATCGAAAGGAGTAAATCCCTTATGTACACTTACAAAAGGGCAGTTGGGATCAGCCAACTCGACCCTAAGGGGGAAGAACTTGTAGACATCAGTGCTATCCCCGCGAAGGACCTTTTCACCCAATTCAGCTCGCTGATCATCGTGGTAACCGATGGGTTGATCTCTCAGGATGTCGCCATTGACTTGGCCACGTACCGGGGTGAACTGGCCACGTACACCGGTGTAATCCAAGCTTGGCTCAACACCAAAGCCACGGTTGTGTTGAAAACATCGAATACACTGCCGGGGAGTGAGTACCGTTTCGTGACCTCCCACGACATTCAGTACGAATGGTTCAGCTTGCTGCCTGGGGACGCCTCATTGGGCGATGACCGGCAAGACAAGTTGGATGTTCACGGTGCACCTGATGTTCGGGTACGCAAGACAGACAACACCACGGTCGATTACCAAGCGCTGGTCGACAACGCACTGTGGACCTACAACGGACACCTGTGCCGTGCGGTGAAAGGGGACAACTGCATTCTCCTGCTCAACGCCGGTAAGCACTTCCATGTGGCTGACCACGGCCATGTGAACTGCTTGAACTTCAACACCGTCTCCAAGCTGAAGACCTACGGCATCCAAGTCGGGGACCTTCAGTATGAAGACAAAGGAACTTACCAGTTCCTGCACTATAAAGCCCCAGTCTCGCTCGTTGGCAAAACCGTATGGATGTCGATCGGTGGGCGGTTGTTCTTTGACGATGTGGTTCAGGTCAAGGGTAACAAGGGCATCACTATCCGCACGGATCGGGTTAACTGGCCAATGAGAATCTTTGATTCGAAGGAAGTCATTGACCTGTCCAGCGTGATTGACAAGGAACGTCAAGTTGTACCGAGCGGCTTCTTTACCACGGAGTCGTTCTTCAAGGCCCTGCTTACGGACCCGTCGTCTTTCCTCATCGTGTTGGATAATCCCAACTTGTATGTGGATGTGAAGCCCATCACGACCTACAACCATCCGTTTACGTATCACACCGCCGAACAGCGGAAGATACCGTTAATGACTGGCGGTGGGTTACTCCCTAAGTTCTACACCAGAAGGATCATCAACCGCCGACTACTCGACATCGACCTCGGTGTCAAAACCCGCTACGTCAACAACCCGGCTGGTCCGTTGAACGAGGGCAACCTCTATCACACGTTCACCAACCGTTTCCGCCCCAGTGACTACCACACGGGGTATCAACTCTACATTCGCGGTGTCTTCTAGAGGGTTAAGCCCATGGGCGAAAAAATCCGCGGTCTGTTCTTTACCGACCGTTTAAGGAGCTTGGTGTCAACCATCATGCTCATCCTCATCTTCGGGGCTATCTTAGTCTCGTGGATGTATCCCAAGACCCCTAAAGCAGAGATCGACCCCAAGTCGATTGAGCTGTTTGAAAAGGTCGCGGACAAACTCGAACGGGCAGCTAACACGTTCGAACAACAGGGCAATAACACCGCTGCCCTTAACGAGACCCTGAAACGGCAATTGGACCTTCAGGATCAGCAAAGGACTATCGCTTATGACGTGCTCTACAAACGTTGGGGGATTGACCCCGCGGGCCCTCCTCCGGGCGAAGTTGGCTTCTCTGATAATGCCCCGCCTGCACATTCCCCTGTTACTGTTCCTGGTATGCATACTCGTCAGCGGCTGCAGCCACCAGACGACCATCTCCGAGGCGAGTACGTACCTCCAAGCGAAAGCACTGGAGGTCGAAATTACCAGCTACAAGAACCAGCTGCAACTCACCAAGAAACGTTTGGTAGAAGTGATACCCGAGTTCCAGGAGGTAACTCCGCTACCACCGACCGCACGGGTGGGTGAGCTGGCCAACTTCTTGGAGAACAACGACTGCGAAAAGGTCGAGAACAAGAAGTACTGTTATCAGCTTACCCGCTACAGGCTTATCCAGGTAACGCAGATGTTGGATGAGGCGTCTGCGGAAAATTGGGCTGCGAAGCTCACGATCCGACAACTACAGGATAACGTCAGTGTCATCATTGACGGGTTGGGTCAACGTGAGAAAGAAGTAACCGCACCCAAGCAGTGAGCAATAATCGGGACGAAGCAGACATAACCCCCCTACGAGCCCAGGACAGGCTCGTAGGGGGATGTTTACGTATGGCCGCTACCTGACTTACTCGACCTTGTCTTTCGGCGCAATAGCGCTTGCTACGCGTCTCCTGACACTGTCACCGATCCCTTCCGTCTGGAGGATGGTAGAGATGGTTTTGCTGGAGCCCATGAAAGTCCATACCACAACAATCGGACCCACGTTGGCAATCAGCATGATCCACATGTCAGGCCAGCCACCACCACCCTTGATCGAGACGTGGGTGCTGTAGGCGTTCATGGCTGCAATGAGGCAAGTGGTGATAGCTGCCAAGAACCCACCGATGTTGCGCAGGATGATGGTCCACTTACCGTAGATCTCACGTTCGATCCCTCCCGACTGTGCAAGCGCGGGTACTTCTTCTGGGGGAGGATCACCCCCTAGTCCTTCAGTTGCCATCGAAGACTCCATAATGTTTGGCCAAGCATTCTGCTCGGTACAGGCACACCGCGCCAGCATCGACAGTGTGTTCGTCACAGTCGTCGAGGATAAACCCGTTGGCATTGAGGTGTGGGTACTTCAGCAGACCGATCTTGACATCTTCCTTTTGGCTGCCCTTGAAGTTCGCCCCCACAATGGCTTTCGCCGGGTTGGGTAAAACAAAGGACAGGTGGATGTTGTTTTCAACAAACGCTTCCCGTACCTGGCTCATGAACATCACCAGTTGCTTGAACGTCAGCGCACTGGCCCCGAGGTAGTTGTCTTCACAAATACCAGCGTCGGGTTTCAGTTGTTCAACGAGCAGGGAAAGCGAACGCTTGAGACCATACCCGCGAGCCATTACGCCAGTCTCGTTGGTATCGTCGAATTGCACAGGAACGTCGTAGGTGACCTTATCCCCATAAATGGTGTTGGCGTACACCAGCTCGAAAGGAGCCTTCTCGTGGAGACACACGTCTACGACGAACACCCCCATGTTGGTAGTCGAAGGGTCAATACCCATGACCCTCGCTACTTGGGGGACTTTTACGTCCTCAGGCATAGATACCCTTTCTTCGAGCCGTGGTTGATCTGAATAATCGCAACCATTGGGGAGTAGTCCATCAAGAACCCATCAGGGGCTTCCATGGACCAACCTTTGAACACCAGGGTGAAACCACCAGCGCACAGATCCCCGAGTGTACCGGAAACCCATTTGCCCATGACTTGTTGACTGTTCAATAGGGTCGCCAGTTTGAAAGCAACCGAATTGTCAGTACCCTCGACAGGGTAGGTCTCACCGTTCCCCAAGGCATCCAAGAATGTCAGTTCTTCCTCGGAGTGGAGTTGGACAGGATCCGTCAGCCACTCGTTGTACTGCGACGGTTGGAAGATGGGGTTGGTGAGGTTCCAGACGGTGTCTTCTTCGCCTTGCTCCTCTTCTTCAGGGGCTTTACCCACTGTAGTCGATTTGTTAACGAAGGTGACGATCACCTCATTGGTGTCCGGGTCCAGCAACTCGAGGGTCAGCTGCCCTTCACCGTTGAGGAACGTCTGGGTCTCTTGAAACGCACTCGCCTCCAGCTCAGACTGGTAGAAAGTGTTGGCCAGCACAATTGCTTCACTGGCCAGAGTCCCTTCCTTCAACGGCAGGTGGGGTGTCCCTTTCAACAGTGCAGGGATTTCCATACCGCCTCCTTACGAAGCAATCGCAGTCGAACCTGCGTGCAGGAGCATCGCTTCGGATGCACCGTGGTCGAACCCAAGCTTCACGCCGACGTTGTTCAGCATGGAGCGGGCGTCGCGTTCAGTGATGTAGTGAGCCACCACCGCCGACAGGACTTCGGTGTAACGCACGACCTGGCCTTGGCCCACTGCACCGTCGGTCTGGGTATCGATACCCCAGATGAGAGCAGTTTCCGATATTGCGGCCAGGCTCGCATCACCGTACAGGATACGGCAAGCGTCAGCGCATTCCAGCAGGTCAGCAGTGGTCAGCGAGCAGTCGAGGATCGCCGAGCTGTTGATGTAGACGTTGCTGACCGGTACCGAACCTTCGCTGGTGAAGTCCAACGGTTGCGGGTTCATCAGGTCGTCCTTCACGGGCACGTACTTGACCGGGGTCTCGTTGCCTGCGCTGTCGCGAGTGATTTTGTTCACCGACGGCGCGTAGTTCAGGAAGCTGATGAGCTTGATGTAGTAGAACGCGTAGGCCACGCCGCCGACGTCCTTGACCACACGCATGCGGTACTTCGCACGGTTGACGTTGTCGAGGTCGTTGGCAATCGGGCGGCAGATGAACGGGATCGGCGAGAACAGGTTGCCGTCGATCGGTTGGTGCTGGTTGACCTTCAGCTTGGTACCACCCAGTACGTTGGTGCCGTTGGCGTCGAAACCGCGGATACCGATGGAGAAGTACTTGAGGGTGTAGTCACCGCCATTGCGCAGACCGATGGACTGGGCTGCCAGGATGTTGTACGCCTCGTTGAGGGTGGTGTACTGTGGCAGGGTGAACTGCTGACGGGTGGCCAGGCATTTGGCGATCAGGTTGCCGTAAGGGGTGTTGGTAACCGCCTGCGTGGGAACCTCGGAACGGTTCGAATCGTTTTGTTCAGCGTTGGTGAGAGCCATGGTCTAGGAATCCCTATAGACGGTTGAGCTGGAAGCTGTTAGCGAAGCGCATAGAATCCGGTGAGATAATGACCGTCAAGGTCTTCTCTTCCCGCACCAACGCACTGATGTCAGTATCAATGAGGTGGTGACCAGTAATCCGGTGGACCCAGTCTGCGATCATGGATTTGTTGTGCTGTGCGTCGAAGTCGTTGCGGTACGTAGCCGGGATGTCCAAGCTACGCAGGTTGCTCAACCCCGACAAATTAACTTTAGGGTGGATGTAGTAGTCATTATCCCCGTTGGGGTGTTCGACCAGGAAACAGTGCTCGTCGGTAGCGCGGCTGTAAGAAGCCCAGGTGATACTGATCGAACTCTCATCAGTAATCATCCGGTCTTCACAGAAGCGTTTACGAACCAAATTGATTTCCCGGTAGTCTGTAAAACGACGACCCATTACGGCAACTCCTCATCTTCGACAACACGGATGTACGTGCTGTCAGGGAACTTGATCGAGGTAGGTTTGAGGCCTTTCTCGATGTCGTAGAACCTCAGTCGGTCTGGAACCACCACCTTGATGATCGCTTCCGAACCCACTTCAAGCTGTGGACGGTCTGGGCTCACCACCGGGATGTTGGCTTCGAGGATACCGATCAGGTCGTTGTTCGTAGGTACATGCAACTGTACATACTTGAACTCACCTTCGAGGTCATTACCCTTGCCAATCCAACGTGGATCCCCCACCGAGATTTCATTCGGCACTTCCGTAACGTCAGTACCGTCGTCCATCTCTTTGATGGTGTGAATGGTGTAGGAGCTCAGGCCCATCATGATGTCGATGAGGTCCGACTGTTTGATCCGCATTGACGGTTGGGTGTTGGTGTCCCACCCAGTCACACGTTTGAAGATCTCCCAGGCAAAGCCTCGTTTCTCTTCAGAGGTGTATTCGGAGAAGTCGAACTTGTAATCGAGCAGAAGCGTCCTGTAGTCCGTGTAGTTGCCGAGTTTGACAATCCCCGAGGCATACATCAGCTTCGTGGTTTGCTTCACCCTAGCGCGCTTGTTGAGGTCGTAGAACTGACTGTAGAGTTTCTTGTGGCTCCACATCCAGTCATAGACTTGGAACGCGTACTGGATCAGGTAGTCAGGTGCAACAAACACCGCCACTGGATCCCACAGCGCTCGGATATCTGCTGCCAGCTTTGGATCGATGAACGCAGGCCCGCCCATGTTGCGCAGTTGCGCGATGGTAGGCGGTTTGATCTTCGAGACGTTCTGGTAGTAGACCTTGTCGATCTTGGTGGGTTCAATACCCCGAGACGACAAGATCAGGTACTTCCAAATGTGGTACAGGTCGGTAACCGGGATACGGTGTTGTTTACCGCTCTTCGGATCGACCACCACCGAACGGCCTTTGAACTGACCGTTACCCGCCAAGTAGATCCACTCGTTGTACGCCACCGACATTAAGGTATCTGCGTGCCGGTTGGTGTAGTCCATCATCGAGGACTCTAATGCCTTGGTAGGGAGCTCAGAATGCAAACTGAACTTACCCTTCATCAGGGCATCTTCCAAGTAAATCGACGTGTTGGGGTAGTTCTCTTTGGCTTGGGTCTGCTGCTTGTTGATCATCACCTCGGTTTCGATGAACTCCGGGGTACGGCCGTAGTCTTCGATGAGGTTCAGGTTCATCCGACGGTACAACGGGTTGGGGGTAAGGTCCTCCAAGATGGTCTCGGTGGATTCAACCATGTCGTACTTGGCAATCGGGATAGCACCTGGGGTCAGGATGTTTTCCACCAACTTGTTGAAGCTGTACATCTGGCCCGGGTTGTTCTTCAGCCATGCAATGTTGCGGAACAGCCACATGATCTGTTCTTTGGTCATGCTTGCCTTGTACTGCGAAAAGTCACCGAACGAATCGATGTGACTCCACACGAAAAACTCGTGCGAATGACGTGTAAAAGCATCCTCTAGGCGAATGGCATGAACGACCTCGATTACCATGGCGTACAACTTACGCATCATCAATGTCAACATGAGGTCATCGGTGGTGATGTAATCATTCTTGAACATCATGATTACGTTGGCATTGATATGCCGTTGCAGTTTCGAGATCAACTGATCCTCGTTCCACAACACTAAATTTGTATTCCACCGCAGGATTTTATAGTCTTCTGCCTCAATGGTCTCCTCGTAGGGGATCGGCGACAGGATGCCGTTGATCAAGGCAGGCTGGTGTGGATAGGCCTCCATCAGGCGGGTGTACCAATGCCCCCCTTTAGAGTATTCCCGCAGGGTTGCGATGTGATCCTGGAGGACCTCTTTGGTGAAGTTGATTTCCTCACCTGTATCAATTGAGGTTACCACCATCATGTCATCGGTGGGGTGGTAGTCCCCGTTCAAATTCATGTAGTACCGCCAGGTACGTTTATCGGAACTGACCGGGTAGTTCGCAGCTATCAGCACGTCATTGTCTCGCTCGGCAACTGCACCGATCTTGATGACCATGGTCCTGACCAAGCTGAATGTATCCCGGAAGTACCGGTCTATATCAACACTGTTCATAAAGTTTAACTCGTGAGGTTAGTATGGGTTACAGCGATAACACACGCAGTAAGACACAGGGCAATACCCATGTCGACTACACCAAGATTCGCCAGGCACTGAATGAAGTCTCGCCGGCTGTTTCGGCCACGCTGCGTAACGCGGTCCCACGGAACGGTTCTACGCCTGAACGTGATGAGATCAAAGGTAAGGACACCATCAACCCTTACAAGCTCGCGTCGCTGAGCAACATCATCAGCAACAACATTAACGCCGTCGCTGACCTGCGTGCGATCACGCCGTATATCGACAAAGCCGAGCTGATCTGGAACACCATCCTGCTTTACCCTAACGGTAAGCAGGACAGGATTCTTACCCGAGACACTTTCCCGACGCGCTATAAAAGCACAGCGCTGCATGCGCTGCTGTTGAAAAAGTGGGACAATTACTATACCAACGACTATAAGATCGAGTCGGAATTGGGGCCTTGGATCAACGATATCCTGTGGAATACGGGCAGTGTGACCCTGTTCAACTTGAGCCGTCCAGGGCTGGATTACCTGATCAACGGCAGCGAGATCGACCCGAACGATCCGAATGCACGTGCCGGTCAGGAAGCCTTCAAGAACGAAGCGCGAGTGAAGTTGGCCGCCGAGTTCGAATCAGTTAACGGCAAACACATCGTCCGCAACAAAGGCATGTTTGTGCGCGACCCTAACTTCAAGGCCACCAACGACCAGAAGCAATACGTCTCTGGTTTGGAAGCCTTGCTGAATGGACGTCCTAATTACGTCGGGACTGAGTTCAACCTGTTCAACGGGTTGACCGAAGAGGTTGACGGTAAGGCAGAGAAACTCTCTGACTTCATGAACGTCACCCTCACCGACAACCCGGCGATCCTGTACCTCCAGCGCTTCAACGAAACCACTCGCCAGCAGGATGTCCTGTCGGTCATGGGGATGGAGTCTTTCGATAACCTCATTGTCTCGGCTTTCAAAGCGGATGAGGCAAAGAAAAAGAAAGACGACAAAGCACTGGAACGTGACCAAAAGAAAAACGCCAAGGCGAAGCCTGAAGGTCCTGAGGCGACTACTCAGAACCTCACGGAAGACCAGCTGGAAACCCTCGGTCACACGATCTTCCGTGGACGTAACATTCGTCACCAGTCGATGCAACATGTCAAAACCCAGGACAGCCTGTCGGTACAACCGTATGGCCGTGGTCTGGTGTGGCACGTACCGAGTGAGGCGGTGATCCCGATTCACTACAACGGCCGTACCCGTCAGAAGATCGACTACATCTTCCTGCTGGACGATGAAGGTAACTTCCTGAAGACGTCGGGGGACGATTCGTTCTACCAGTCGACCACCAAGAACCAAAGCGTTCAAAACCGTCCCAAGGCAGGTAGCGACAACCACCTGATCAGTTCCTTGCGTATGGTGCAGGAGGGCAAGCCCTGTGACTTCGACATGTCTGAATTCGCCGAGATGGCCAAGTCGGCAATCATCCGTCGTTACATGCAGTCGGTGATCAGCAACACCGGTGACAACATCAGTGTGACCATTGATGATGAAACCAACAAGATCTTCTTGGCACGTATGTTCCGTCGTCAGGGGATTCGTTGCTTGTACGTACCGGGTGAAGCGGTTACCTACATGGCGTTGAAGTACAACCGCCTGGGTATGGGTCAGTCGCTGACTCAGATGGCCAAGATGCACATTGCCCGTCTGGCAGCCTTTGACTTCGCTGACGCGTTGGCAAACCTCCAGGCAGCCCAACCCCACAGCATGATGACGATCAACGTCGAGAAGCTAGATGGAGACCCGCACAACACCATTGCGTTGGCACGTGCTGCGTTCTTCGCGAACAACCCACGGTTGCACAACCTGTTGTCGACGGCTCAGTTGTCGGTTCCGCAGATCGCGGATGCTCTACGGGAATCCTCGTTGACTATTAAAGTCAATGCTTCCGAGAACCCGAACATGCCTACGCCAGAGATTGATCTGGCGCGCATGGACAAGGAGCATTTCAAACCGGTTGACGATACCAGTCGCCAGAAGGTGCTCAATGACATCTCTAACTACTTCCACCTACCGCGTAGTTGGTTGGACGTTTCGGATGACCAGAACGAATTCCAGATTGAAGCTTTGACCGAACACCAGATGGTCCATAACCAAGGGGCTAACTGGCAGTCGGAATTGGCGGATCATGTCATTGACTTCGAGAAGAAACACGCTCGGGTTAACGGCATGTTCTTGAAGGACTTCGTTCAGGAGATCATTGACAACAAGAACCTGTGGAAACCTGACAGCAAGGAAGAGATTCCTGGGGATGAGAACCAACAGGTGAAGATCATCCTGTCGGACTTCTTCTCTGGGCTGTTCTGCTACTTCCCAGAAGCCTCCAGCACCGAGAGCACCAACAAGCTCAAGGAAAGCCTGGACGCGGTACAAGCGCTGGTACAGGTGTGGGAAGAGTTGTCGGGCAGCACGGTGGTGATGGGTCAAATGGCCAAGGAGCTCGGTCTGGAAGACGAGAAGTACAGCCAGGACGAGATCAAGGCCTCGATCAAGTCGGTGTTCATGACCGAAGCGTTCCGTCGTTTCAACCTGCCGATGCCTTTCGACGAAATCGTCAACGAAGGCAAAGGCGGTGGTATTGCGTCGTTGATCCACAACATCGTCCACCAACGCAACAACGTGGCGGAGTTCATGATCAAGTTCTTGGAAGAACGTTCTAAAGCGGACGAGAAGACCAAGAAGACGTACAAGAAGGTCTTGGAGAAACTCACCGCACCAGAAGAACCGGAACCGGGTCAACCAGGACTTGATGAATACGGTAACCCAATCGAACCTGCTGCTGAACCGCAGTTTGACGATGACGGTAATCCGATCGAGCCAGCGGCTGATAGCGGCGAAGTACCAGCCGTTCCAGGTGAAGAGGGTTCTGAAACTACTGGTCTGGATGACAGTGGTTTGGGTGATGTGGAAGGTGCGCCACCAATGCCTGGTGACGAAAGCGGAGCAGCCAATGCGGAAGGTGGTGAAGCGGATGCAGGCGGTGACGCTGATGCAATCGCAGCAGCTGCAGCCGAGGCTCCACCGATGCCGGGTGAGGAGGGTAGTACCGAAGATGAACCAGCGGTAGAACCTGCTCCGGGTGAGGAACCTGATCCTCTGGAAGAACCGGAGGATGCCCCGGCAATGCCAGGGGAAGAGGAACCGGAAGAAGGCGGGGAAATTGAAGGGAGTGACGATCCTGAAAGCCCCAACTACAACCCGTTCGGAAAGAACGGAAAAAAGAAATAAATAAGTAACCATACCCTACCCACCCCGTAAGGGATGGGTAGGGCTTATGGCCGCTTAACGTTTAGGAAACACTACAACACCTGGTGGGATGTCCTTGTAGACTTGCAGGACGGCGTCCGCTTTACCCTCTTCGATCTCCTTCAGGACACGCAACAATTCTTTTTCCGTATAGATCCTGATGATGCAGTCCAGGACTTGGTTGGGCGCGACGTTAGCATTGATGTCCCACGCTCTGCCAGGTCGACCGTTACGGAAAGCCTCGGAGAGTTGGAGTTTGGGTTCACCCTCAATAACTACGTGTTCAACAAACACTGAAAGCGGAAGGCTGATGGTAGGGATGCTTTCCCCACGACCGGCATAGTAGCCGGCACCCGCGTATGTATTAAGAGGAGCCATGACCAGCACAGGGTCCATACCGCGATGGAAGATCCGGACCTGGGCAACGCTACAAGAAGCCGCGGCTTTTTCTGGAATGGAATACAGATACTGTTCCCCGTAAACCTTGAGCAGGTGAGCCAATATCATTTCTGGGGTAGGTGCGTTTGCTGGCCAGTGGGATGTATCGAGATCTTTCTGTACGGCAATCATGGGGTCTTTGCCGATCTGGGAGGTGAACAGGTGGGTGAAGGCGCAGACGAGTAGTGGGATGGCACCGCCCTTGAAGGCGTTCCCCATAGGGCGTCCTGGCCATGGATCATTCACCATACCCGGCATGTGGAGTGGTGTTCCATATGCATTGAACTGCGGGCCGAAGACGCTAGGTTGCATTCCCACAGATTCTTGTTTACGGGGCTCGACGGACAGGAAAACTTCGTCGATGCTGTTGAAGGTGATTTTCACCTGTCTGGTGAAGAGGATGGTCAAGGCACCTTGTTCTTCGTTCAACCACTCGCACTGTTTCAGCTTATGGATGATCTGATCGATCACCTCAGGCTGGAAGGAGAACAAGGTGCCGAGGTGGGCAACATGGCCGTAGACCACCTCATTGAGTCTGAGACCAGGGCGCATCATCCGTGCTGTGTGGATGTCTTCGTTGTTGATGGAGATGGTGGTAGTGACATTACGTTGATCGGACATGATGATTCCTTATTCGTTGTCGGGTTTTTCAGCGAGGCGTTCGCCGATAATGGTCAGCGTCGTCCCCAGCGGTTGTTCCGGTACGGGGAAGAGGTTGGGTTTCGGTTCGGTTTCACGCAAACGCTTTTGAATAAGCCTGAGCATGACAGGACCCGGGATATCAGCACCCCGGGACGTGGCGTACAGGTTATACCGAAGCAACATATCTGCCAGCTCGGTATTGGTGAGGTGGTCGTAGTTACCGGACATGTTTACCTCGGCATGGAAGTAACCGTGTAAGTTACGTCAGTGAAGTTACCCATGGCAGTGTTGACGTAGACTTGGTATTGCCCGTCTACCCTTTTGCAATAGACGTGGAACTGTTGCTTGACCGATTCGAAGTAGACACCCTGAATGTTGGCCAGTTGCGCTGAACCCAACGTCGTAAGGTCGACTTTCACCATGCCGATCTCACCCAGGATTTCACCCGCCTTACCCCAGTAGAACGACGGCACCAGTCTAAGTACACTGTGGGCCATGGTTTCCCAGTCCCTGAGGTACACGCTGAAGGTTTCTTCGCTGGCCTGGATCTGAGGTGCCTGTGTTTCAGCGGCTTGAGCGTAAATGATCCACGAATCGATGTGACTCCGCGCGAGCACCTCACCTTTGAACTGGTGGTGGACAATGTCCCAGCCGAGCGTCAACAGGAACTTCGGACCACCCGGAACGTTCTTGGCGATCAACCCCAGTTCGTCGATCTTCTCGAGGATGTCGGTGATTGTCTCGTCGCGAGAACCCGGGAGCACCACGCGATATTCGGCCATTGCTTCAAGGACGGTATCACGGAGGTTGATGTTGCGTTCGAAGTAGTAGTTCAGATCGACGGTGCAGTAACGTTTCTTACTGTCGATCTCAACATCTTCAACTTCTTCTTCGGTATTACGCAGCCGCTCCTGGATCAGCGAGATCAGGTCATGGCCGTACGGGATGTACTTGTCCATGGCCTTGAAACGTTCAGGCATTTGGTCGAACTGAATCAGGCGGTTGAGACCGATCAGCTGGGCCAGGTCTTCGTTCGAGAGGTACGGGTACTTGTTGTTCTGTTCCATGGTTATCTCCTTAAGGATTGATACGTTTGAGTTGGACGGACCAGTAAGAATCCGGCACCATGATTCGGTCGAAAGGCGACGTGTTGTACGTCAGCAGGCCATAGCGGTTGCGGGGTTTCTTGATCGTGAGGATAACCTTGGACACAGGCACCCGCATGATGTCGTACAGGCCGTTGCACTCAAAGTGCGAGGCAAAGGTGGCTACCATGTCCTTGGGGGCAGGCAGTCCTTTGGGGAACTTGTCTTCTGGGATACCTTCCAGGGCCCGCTGGACGTATGCCCAGAAGTCAGCTGGATAAGCTTCGAACTCGCGGAAGCACACGTCCAAACGAATCTGGAGCATGCCTTCAATGTTTCCGAAGTTCAGTGTCGTTGGTTTATTCTCGGCCATCGTTAAACCCTCTGTATGTTGGGGGTGCAGTTAATTTCCCACGCAGGCATTGGAGTGATCTTGCGTTTACCGCTCGCACAAAGGATCCGCGAAGTGGGGAACCGTAGGGTGCTGGTGTTGTAGATGCACAGCTTTGTGGTTTGTGTACGGGTACGGATCTCTTCGTAGACACCACCAGCTTCAAAGGTCTCCCGCAGTATACGGCAGAACGTGTGGACATCCAGGTTGTTGGGGATACGGATCAAAGCACCTTCCGCCAACCCATCGATGATCTCACGCAGGAAATACCAGAAGGCATCCAGTTCGTTTTCAAGATCGTAGTCATGGAAAACCGAACTCAGGTTAATCTGGATGAAAGTGTCCTTACTGTGGCTGTAAGGTTCGACGGCATCCAGCATGGCCTGGCGACGGTTGTCACGTTTAGTATGGTTGGTCATTTACAGTTCTCCGAAAAAATAAGGGATCCGTGTGGACCCCTTTGCAACCAGTGACTTCCTGTTAAGCCAGGAAGGCAGCAGGTTGCTTGTTAACAAAGGTGTTCAGCAGTTTCCCGTTGAACTCCATGTGTTCTTTAAGCGACTTAGGGAAGTCGGTGATTTCCAGCTTGGTGAGGAACGCGTACAGACGATCCTCCAAGGAGAGGGTGTCGTCTTTAACGCTGCGAGCACGTTGTACTTCCAGCATGCAGCGGAAGCGTACGAGTTCTACTTCGGACTTCGGAAAATCAATTACCGAGTAGCCCATCAGTTTGTCAAAGATCTTTGCGACACCCATGTCAATCTCCTTAAATAGAAGTGAGGCGGACGTCTGTCCGCTCTCGTATTAAACGCCGCCGCCTACCTCACCGAATGCACCGATGATTTCAGACACAGCGATTGCAGTGCTTGCACCAGTCAGACCTGCAGCCGCGCTGTTCAGGATCTTGCCGGTAGTACCGAACAGCTCAGCAGTCTTGAAGACATTGCCTACAGCGAAACCAACAGCAGCGCCAGCAGCAGCGCCCACCAGGCCTGCAGCGATTGGAGCACCCTTTGCCACAGCTGCAGCGCCGCCCAACAGGCCGCTCGCAACACCTACACAGACACCTATCGAAATACCTTCTTCACGCTTATTGCTTTGCAGGAAGGCGTTCATGGAAGCTTGAGCAGCAGCGTTGTTCATTGCAGTCATGGTAAATCTCCTAAAAGTATTAAGTAATGGGACAACCCTGTGTCATCCCATTGGAACTAATTGATTGAAAGTTGGATTAGAACAGAACCACGTTTTCCAGGGTGCCGCAGCTCCACTGGTTGTCGACTTGTGCGGCGTTGTACTTGTCAACGCCAGCTTGCAGACCATTGGCTGCGCTGTTGATGTTACCACCCACCGAAGTTCTGCTGATGGTTGCCTTGCCAGTCTCATCATCCAGGTAGACGATGTTCAGGCAGAAGTGGGTGTTGGCATACAGCCCAACGATGTGACGGTGGCCATTCTTATTGACCAGTTCAGCCAGACCACCAATCGAGCGATCTTCGCGATTGTTGTTGTGGTCGTCGCTTACTTTCAAGTTGTTAGCTTTAATAGCTTCCAGGACTTGGGCGAAGGTAGCTTGTTGAGTGCGGGACATAGTTGTAACTCCTAAGTGTGAAAGACATTGATTGCCTTTATCACCCAGGTTATATAGGTCTGAGATAAACTGTAACTTAAATATTTCAAAAAGAAAGCATATGGGAATTATACCTACCTAACCGGATATCCGGTTAGGTAGGTAGTCATCCTGAGGTTACATCAGTCCTGAGGCAGCAACACCAGCGGACGATCCGTGGCAATGTGGCGCAGAGTGGCGGTGTTCGGGTCGAACGAGGAGTAGTTGAACAGCCACATGTTGTCCGAGTCGCTGAAACGCAGAATGCGATCAGTCGTATCGAACGGGGTGGTTTCACCCATGGTGGTTTCGAAACCGGCTTCTACCAACTGGAAGTATTCCGGGTATTTGCTGCGCTGAATGATCACAGCTTCACCCGGCGTGTGGATTGGACCACCGCGGCGGTTGACAACGGCAATATACATCTGCCGTTCTACAACCAGTGCCAGATCCTGGCGCATCTTGTCGATGTCCGAAGCGTCTTCGTCCAGAGCCGGTTTGTACGGATGGTTGAAGAGGAAGATTTCCAGGCCTTTGATCAACTGGCTGTTGGCATCGGTAACGTGCAGCTCACGGCGGTCGTCTTCCGAACCGCGTTCTTTCAGGTACTCGCTCAGTTCGCGGATATCACGAACAGCCGAGCTGACCGACAGGTGGGTACCCTTGCCCTTCTTCGGGGTGTAACCGCAGGTGTTCACCAGCCAGTTGTTGACCAGCAGAGTCAGGCGTTCGTCAATGAAGTTGCACAGCTCTGGGTTGACGATGCCCTGGGTGAAGTAGGTGTTCAGTGCGTTGCACGCCTGGAAGAAGGTCGGACGATCTTCACCCGAGATACCGGAGTCCTTGAACAGGAACGGCATGTCGTTGTACAGGCGGATACGCTCTTCCGGAGCTTGTACGTTGAACACGTCCCAGATCACGGCGTTGAAACCAACGGCGTTTTCGGTTTGGATGTTCTTGGTGATGGTGGTGTTCATCGCCTTGATGGTCGATTCCAGCTCGCCGGCGCTGTTCGAAACGATCGCTTCTTTCACGGCGATCAGCGGGATGTCGACCAGCTTCTTCACAGTGGCCTGGGTGATGGTCAGGTTACGCTTGGAGGTAACGTCTTCCACCGGCACTGGTACTACGTTGTAGTCCGGCTTTTCCGGGTTGTCGATCAGCGGCAGCAGCAGTGCCGGGTTGGACAGGATGGTTTGCACGGTAAGCCCCTCGGCGCGCACGATGAAGCTGAACCAGCCGGTGTCGCCATCGAAGTCCAGTTGGACAACGCGGAACGAACCTGGCAGCACGGTTTCTTCCGGACCTTGTTCAGCGTGTTTACGGAAAACGTGCTGGATCTGTTTCCAGTCGCTTTCCGGGATGAAGTAGTGGTTCGGTTTGCTGATGGCGTGGAAATAACGAAGGAGGTTGAATTCCTTCATGTTTTGCCTGGTGAGGTTTTCCAGGTCAGTGCGTTGATTGTTCCAGTCGATCACAGTATTGTCTCCCGTAAGACCATGCTGTTGTTGGTTTGTATATTGATACCCGGAGTTGCCCCCGGCTGCTTTCCGACGTGCCAGCTCGAGGATCTCACGGTAGGCGTAGTCGTCCATCACTTGCGGTTGTTGCGGATTGTGACCAAAATTATTGTGGTTGAACATTTCAGCATTCTTTCCATAGAGCATGTTCCAGTCTGGTCGAGTTGTCTCTTGCAGCTTGAACTCCAAGCCGCCGTACGGCGAAGTCTGACCAAACATATCGTAGGCGGACGCAGCGGCTTCCTTGAAGTTCTCCAAGTGGGCGAACTTCTCCAGGATGCTCTTCGGCAGTTGGCGACACATTTGCTGGCCCTGCGGGGTACGCATCAACCAACTGACGAATTCGAAGAACAACACGTTCCTGGCAGCAACATAAGCCAACTCCAGGTACTCATTCGCATTGAGTCCATCTTTGTTACCATTGCGGAGCTTTTCTACCACCCCTTTACCAAACATCGGCAAACTGGTGTTGGCTACTACCCGGGTGAATTCCGCTTGCCGGTTAACCGCTTCAATGAACGCTTGCCGTGCTACACAGGTACGACCGAACTCGTCTGCCGAGAACGAGTCTCGTGCGTTCTTGTATTGGTCATACAACTGTCCAGTACGGTAGTAGATCTGGCGCCAGTACTCTGCCATCGCCGGTGCTGCACGATCGATAAAGTACTTGAGGTTATCAGGGTCGCTGTCCTGACTGCTCTTTAAGGCACGGAGACCTTCGTCCTCGTACGCGGACTGACCGTAGGTCGCCCAGTTAAAGCTAGCCCCGCTGGTGTTCGCAGCTACGCTAGACATCTGCTGCATGATCATTTCGCCAGGCGACATTTGCTGCATGCCTTGACCCATCATGGGTTGTTGCATACCGCCCATGCCTGGCTGCCCCATACCAGCACCCAACGGGGTGCGGGCCATGCCAGGAGCACCACCCATTCCGTTATCAGGTAGACGGACACCGGCTTGAGGTCTGATCAGGTTATTGGGGTTTTGGTTCATTGGTTAGGTTCTCTTTACTGTGCGCTATGGAGGATTACTTAGATACCTCTCTATAACGCAGGCGTTTATCTGTTTTCTCGAACAGCGGCTTGAACGTCGGATCAATATCCGTGATCTTACCATCACGCAGATAAATGCAAGGGTTTAAGTAGCCGCGAGCGTCGGGATAAGGGCCGGTAACACGACTGGAGCTGAAGACGAACGGAAGCGACGCGTGGATGTGACCCGCGCTGTCGGTGATGTCAAACTCTCCGCGTTTCTTCGCTTTGGCCGAGCTGGTGTAGACACGGTGCTGCGGCATACAGCCCAGCATGTAATCCACAAACGGGTTATCCGTCGGTGTAGCTTCCTGGATAAGGTTGGTTGTCCGTGCATTATCGATCTCCTTGATGTGGAAATGATTATGCAGGAACCGCGACACCTTCTTCTGACTGAGTTCGGAATTGTTCTTGATGTCGTGCTTGAAGTTGTTGGCAGCGGTGATCAGCTTGTCCAACGTGAACTCCAGACTCGACAGCTCCTTATCGAAGCCAGAGGCCCGATCCGAAGTCTGAACAATCTCGCTACGGTTTGCGATAATGTAGTTGAACAGGTCGTACATGTTCGAGACCACAATGCGTTGCTTCGCAAACTTCTGGATCGACTCGTCGTCGAGGTACTCGTTAATCGAGTGGAAGTGTTCATACATCAAACGCATGATGTAATCAGCCTGGTCACCTGCTTTCACAGAGCACCGGCCAATCAGGAGCTTCCAATAGTCGGGATTGTCAATCTCGTCTACCTCGAAGTGGGATGACATGCAGTCCATCACGAAGAGCAACGCAGTCGCATACTGCAAGCCCATGGTGCTGAGCTCTTTACGACTGGCGCTCTTGTTCCGTACTGCAATCCCAAGGTCATGGCTAACATAGTCACCCAAGCTCTTGGAGTTCCCATCTGCCGATGTGGTCCGGGTGTAGATTTGCCAGCGGTCCGATTTGGACGCTTCTTCCACCAGGGCATCGACCGAGCCTACCATGAACTGACATTCACCAAAATCTTCCATCGCCTTACTGAAGCCGATGTTAGCGAAGATGTACCAGGCCAAGAGTGGCGTTGGCGTTTTGGAGTCAGTGATCTTGCGAGATTCCGTCGGCGAATAGAAACGGTTCGCCGCCATGTTCGTCTGATGGTGGTGGGTAGTGTACCGACCAGTGTCCCAAAGGATCTGATCGTAGTTGAAATGTTCCACCCCAATCTTGAACTTGAAGCCCAGTACTTTAACAAAGATGGAGTTTTCCTTGGTTACGGGTAGCCCACGTTCAGCCAACACAAACTGCAGACTGTAGTGAACCCCCCGCAACCAGATATCCCCGTAACGATCGGTGTACGGGAGCATCGTGTACGCTGGCTTCAGCTCGATCATCGCCCCAGAACGGTCACGGTAGTCGAACTTGATCTTCACAGGATACAGAGTCTCCTTGTGAATGTCGTACATTTTGGTACTGCTGTTCAGCAAGTACTCGTTATACTCCCGCGGGGACACCCGCTCCACATCCCGGAAGAACACGCCGCGTGACTCAATACCCTTTAACAAGGTTCGCAACGCTGACCGGTAGTACTGTAACCCTTTCTCGAATTCCTTTTGGTGGAAACCCTCCACAATCTCTTGGTTGAACCTGGGCATTGTCGCGTCGACTGCCCGAGCGAGTTTTGGTAACATGTGGCGCTCCATTAAGAAGTTAGCAGTTTATACCCCGTAAAAGCTACTCCCGCTAAAGTACCAACAGCTTTAGCGAAATCCCCCCAGGTGTTCTGGGACCCTTTACTCTTCAACATGTCGATGTTCGCTTTACTGACCGTCGCATTCAGACGGTGCTCGTACTTCGACATATCAGAGTGCAGCTGATGGTGGATCTTCAACTGAGCGATCTCGTTCTTACAGTCAGCCTTGACCTTGTCCATCTCAGTAACCAACCGGGCATTATTGAACTCGGTTTGTTCCAGGGTACTGACGGTGGTTTCAAGGGTTTTCTTCAGGGCGTCAATATCTTTAATGAGATCTTTGTTCCTGCGTTCTACGCTCAGGTAACGCTCAGTGTTCCCGCCTTCATCACAGGCTGCCTTGGTCCCAAAAATCCCGATACCTTCTAAGAGCTTAGGTTTTTCGAGGTCTTCGAAGGTGTAGTATAGTACTTCCCGTGGTTCAATACCGCAAGAAATACCAACATACAATCCGGGTTTCCGGTTATCGTCATACAGAATAGGGACCTGGTGAGATTTCCCCAAGGCATTGGTATAGAGTGGTTTACTAATCCGCTTAGGATCGTTCACGTATACAACGTAAGACAATGTTCCGCTACAGGCCATCTCCTTATTGATTTCTGCCAACTGTTCGTTGAACAAATGTTTTGGGGAATTCAACGCTGGGCTGTTGATGTTCATCTTACCCAGGTACAACGTGATTCCCAGCAACTCACTGTGCAGGGCGTTGTTCTCTTCCACCAACGATTTACCCAAGTATATCTGAACCTGCAGACTGTTCGGCAGATCCTTGTAATACATTTGGTTCCCGTTGCGGAGGTTCTGCTGTTCTTTAGACAGCTCGCTCAGGATCTTCTTGTCCAACTTCGTCAAGGCGTCTCCCTCATTGATCATGAGGTTTTCCAAGTAGACGTTTGCAATGGTTACGTACAAGTAACGGTCTTCTCGGAAGGTGGCTTCAGAGCTGGACTTAATAATGTACGCCAAACCACCTTTAACCTTGACGACTACTTCATCAGCGGAAGTATTAGTTACCTTATACTCCAGCTTGAAACTGTTCACATTGGCGCTCATTGTTAAGTCTCCAGCTTGCTAGTGCTTCCAAAGAAGCAATAGTTAATCTTTAGTCCCCTTGATAATGTAGGTTTCAAAATTTGTAAGGAGGCAAAAAAGAAAGCCTCCCACCCCACCGCCCGGAAGACCGGACGGCAGGGTAGAAGGTTCTCACATCAAGCCCGGTAAGGCTACCAGACACCATCAGTCTTCAGGGTCAAGGACCCCGTAGTAGGTGCCGGGTAGCATTATGGGTTTGGGACAGGGGTGGTCCCCTTGGTCGCGTCGATCAGTTCGGCCATACGGCCGTCCAGACCATCAACAGCAACGCGCTGTTTAGCCAGCTGAGTAAGCAGGCCTTTGTCACCCAGGAACTCGTGGGCATCTTCGATCGTCAGCGAGCCGATGATCGGGCACAGCGGCCAGTGCTTGTAGGTCGGCAGGGTCATCACGACACCGAAGTCCTGCTGATCACGAGTCACGTTACCCTGTACGACGATGTTCTCTTTCGAGATGTTCACGCCGATGCCGCCCAGCGGGTTGATGAACTCGCTGGTCGAGGTGTTCTTCGGCACGATCAGCAGTTGGCCGATCTGGCTGTCGAAGTTGGTTTCCTGCACGTCCAGGGTCTGGTTTGGACCGATGGAACGAGCGTCGCCCGAACGCATGATGAAGCGCGTCAGGTTCTGGTGGATGACCACGGTCCACTCCGGTGCAGCAGCACCGCCGTATTCCGAGATGGCCGCCAGGCCGGACTTGGTGTTCAGGGCCGCGGTGATGTCGCTGATCTCGTTCAGGAGAGAAGCGGTCACGTTGTCGAACACACCCTGCGAATCGACGCTGGAAACGACGTCACGCAGTTTCATGGTGCGGTTGACAGCCGAAGCAGTCACGTAGTGCTGGCCAGCCAGAACGTTGGAGCCCTGGTTGTTGCCGACTACTGGAGCGCCGTCGATGGAGGTGATGTAGCGCAGGTGTTCCTGAGCGACTTCGAACGCCTTCTTCGAGCACTGGTTGTTGATCACAACCGACATCTGCTGGATGGCGAAGTCCAGGGCCGACTGGTTGTTGTCGTCAGCACTGATCGGGTACTTGACCGAGATCGGGCTGTTGCGACGAACCGACAGACGCTTGAAGGCGTCGAACACTTCGATGCGGTAGCCGAAGTTGCCGCGCGAGGTGTTGCTCACGTTGAAGGTGAACTTGGCGGCGGCAACGGTGCCGTCGGTGAAGCTGCGGATCAGGGCTTTCTGCTCGTCGGTAGCACGACCAACAGTGATGTCGTTGCCGGTAGCGATTTCGCGCAGGGCAGCGATTTCAGCGGTACCGCCCAGCAGGCGCAGTTCGTTGCCCTGGCGCTGGTAGTTGCCGTTGAAGGAAACGTTCAGCAGAGGCTCGAAACCAGCATCCTTGAAGGCCTTGAAGACGGTCTCGCCGACTTCTTTGCCGTCTTTGTCCAGCACCGAGAAGCCGGTGTGCAGACGCAGGTACAGGCTCAGGCCACGGTCATCGCTCGACTGAGCGGTGGTGGTTGGGCCGAAGGTGTTGTTCGACATCGCCTTGGTGTTGATGAAGAACGAGGTCGCGGTGCCGCCGAGCTTGCCGGTGATACCGATCGACGCCAGCGAGATCGAGTTGGATTCGATTTCGTCGGTGTTGGTCCAGGAGCGCTGGCCAGGAGCCTGGGTCAGAGCCAGCAGGTTCGGGATGGTCACCGGCACTTTCAGGTACTGGGTGCGGTGAGCGTCACGGCCGTAGGCGTCAGCATCTGGGTAGTTGACTTCGGTCGGAGCCACCAGGGATTCCGGAGCGAAGAGCAGACGGTTTTCGTGGCTGGCGGTTTCCGGGTAAACCGGATACAGGGCCAGGACTTCGTCTTTGAACATGTCGCCGGACTTCAGCAGGCCGAAGATCGGGCGCAGTTCCGAGGCCGACTGCCAGGCGCTGTTGCCGTAGGCGTAGTGGCCCAGACCGGCAGCACGAACTTTCAGGCTGGCGCCTTCGTCTTCGTACTTGACGGTGATGGTGGAGAACAGAGCCTCGGCTGCCTTGGTCTGCAGGTGCGACTGGGCGTTGAGGGTCAGGTTGGCCGCTTTGATGTCCTGCTCTTTACCAGGCTCGTTCTGCAGCGAGAAGCCTTCGTAACCAGCTACCTCGGCGAGGGTCTTGCCGACGTCGCGGAAGTATTCCAGCTCGGCCGACGGAGTCACCTGACGGGTCAGGGCGCCGTGGAAGGCGTCGAATTGCTTGTGGGTGATGCCCTGAACGATCTTCTGCAGCTCCAGGCTTTCCTGGCCGGCAACGTTACCCAGGCCACTGGAGAATGCAGAGAAAGACTCCGCGCCCTGGACAGCGGCGAAGGAGGACGCTTGAATTGCGGTTTTGATCGCGTGGAAGGAGTTGCCGCCTTCCTTCAACGACGCTTCGAGGTTCTTGAAGGCCATGGATTCGAATCCTATTCATGACTGGGATGTGAACAAATATATTTGTCTGTGTACTGCTACACATAAAATACAGTGAAGTACTACGGGTTCTCGATACTGACCAGCTTGTAAACCTCAGCCATGGTGAATTGGCCGAGACTCGGTTTTACTACTTTTCCGAAGTGAGTCTCGAAATAACCCACCTTGGCTTGGAGCGTTTCCAGCAGTGCGCCGGAGAACGTTGTGGCCTCCAAACGGTCGAAACCACTGACGTGTACATCGTCCGAATCGTTGAACAACACGATCAACACGTTTGCACCCGCCGCCAAAGAATTAAAACTGTTACATTCTTTGTACTTGTCGGATAAGGTTTTACCGTCAAGCCCATTGAATGAAGCTTCCACCCGACCGCCGTTGTAACCGTCCCCGAAGACATGCTTCGGGTCTACGAGCGGAACACCCATCTGCTGAGCCACTACATACTGAAACTTCAGGATGTTCGCGATCTCATCGAAAGTGAGTTGCTGATGATATGATGAAAGTTTGAACGCGTCCTTCAATGGGATCGATTGCTTGACCAGAAGACGGTGCATCTCACTGGTCAAGAAGAACACCGAAACAGGCGTCCCGTGGGGGGTCTTAAGAATCATGCTCAGCTCCTAGGAGTCATCGAATGAACGATTTGCTGGTACTGGTTAAACTTTTGTGCGCGATGTATCAAGCCAAGAAGCTGAAAGATCAAAACCTGATCGCAGAGCTGACGGACACATTGCGAGAGTTGCCGGTTCCTCCTACTGATATTTACTCTCAGGATAAGGAAACCCGTGACAACATCAAGGCGACGATCCAGTGGCTGGTTAAACAGCCAGAAGATGAAGAGATCATAAAATCAGTATTGATGCAGCGGGTTCGTATGTTCTGCAAGAACGACGACACCCTGAAAGAAGTAGTAGAAGCCGGTCTGGAAGATTACCCGACCGAAGAGATGACCCGTAAGGTTGTCTACAAGCACATCACCGAGATCCGTTTGAACTCGGAAGGTGAAGAGTTCGCTAAGCGCTTTAAGAAGGTCTTGAAGGATTTCACCTACAAAGACCTCGGCGACATGGAACTGGCTGACTGGTCTCACCTCGCTGACCTGATCAACGAACGGATGGCAGTTCAGTTTGATGAACGTCAATCTGAGATCGTCCACTCGGTCAACAGCGAAGACCCTGAATCGTTCCATGCCATCATTGAAATGGCCAAGAAGGAAAACAGTAAGGAAGGTATCCTTCGTTTGGGTATGCAAGGGGTTAACGAAGCCCTTGAACCTGACGGGGGTCTACGCCGTGGTAAGTTCTATCTGTTCAACGCACTGACCAACCGTGGTAAGTCGTTGACCATGGCGCACGTTATTGCTTCGGTTGGTTTGTACAACAAGCCTCTGCTGCGTAACAAGGCCAAGATCCCGACGATCCTCCAGGAGTCTGCAGAAGACACCATGGACCTGATCATCATGCGGATGTACAAGTTGGCAATCACCGTCAAGAACGACGAGCTTGCTGACTTCCAGAACACCGAAAAAGAAGATATCGTTCAAACCATCGTCGACTGCTTCAAAGAGAACGGATGGTTCCTCATCATCAACCAGATCGAATCCAGTAAGGACACTGCCAACGCAATGTTCGACCGTGTTCGTAAACTGGAGATGAAGGGTCACGAGATCATCTTCTACGGTTACGACTACTGCGGCCTGCAAAACATCGACAAGATTCCGGGTGAAACCAAATCCGATAAGCTGCAGCTGCACTTCCGCAAGATCCGTGCGTTCATCATTGCTCGCGGTATCTGCTTCGCTACACCTCATCAGCTGTCTCCAGAAGCCAAGCGTAAGCTCCAGGAGTCGGATGAAGAGTCTGAGGTTTACTTCGCCCGGGAAGTTGCGGGTAAATCTCTTACCGAAACCTCTACCAAGATCACGAACGAAGTAGACGTAGAAATCACCTTCCACGTTGCCAAGACTTCGTTCAAGAACTATTGGACCTACTGCGTTGGTAAACAGCGTGGTGAAGGTTGTGCTCCAGAGAAGCGTTTCGGTATTTACGACATTGATCCTGACAAGGGTCTTAAGCACGACGTGTTAGGTAAACCGCAATTCAGACGTTCACTTGCATTCCGCTTGGATGCCGATGGCAATCAAATCAAGGACTTCGACGCGTTCTGATGTACCACTATACTCCCTCTGGCTTGCGGGCCAGAGGGAGTATAGGTTTATAGCCGCTACTTAGCCCATGTGGTCACGGGACTGTGCGGGGGATTTAAAGCTATCTGGCATACGGGCCGCCGAGCTTTCACAGAGAGACTCTACCCGACCTTCTTTTTTACCCTCAGCAAAGGCATACTCAATCATTTCCTTGACCTTGCTGCTGTCCAGCCCCAGGTGAGCTTTACCCATCTTTTCAAGAAGCTCCTGGGGGATATCTTCTTGATGGCCGATGCGGAACTTGCCATCGATCCATTCCTCGACCGACTTCAGCGCAATGGCAAAACGCAGGAACCGGATTTGACTACCCGCCGTATCGAGGTCGGTGGGTTGCTCGAACAACGCCGCTGAGTTCCAGTTAGCCAAACGGAGCGCGTCGTGGTAGAGCCCCGAGAAAGGCAGCGATGGCAACTCTTTGTAGCCTGGGTGTGCTTTGATTTCTGCCTCGATTTTCAAAACAGTTTCCAGTGTGTCTTGTGCTACCTTTTCTTTTTGGGCTTGCAGCTCTTCTGCAAAACCATTTACTGCTTTTTTCATAGCTTGTTCTTTATAGTTCATCGTCCCTTTCCTTTGGTAGAGCAAGAGCGTTAGTAGATGTCGCTAACGCTCCGCTAGTTAATATCGTGAAACTCTCCCTACTCCCCCACCCGGTTTCCCAGACGGTTTAATTACATACCAATAGCAACCCCATTAGACAATCACTGGACTGCCTTCTCTTCGTTGTTGATGAAGAAGGAGATCTTGGAATGCTCACGGAACACAGGAGACTGGCTTTGGGTATCCATACGCAATTCAGTGTACAGATTGGTGATACTACCCTCCTTGAACGTGAGGGTTTCGCTACCACTCATGTAGAAGTAACGGCACGGGGTGTCAGGTTCAATCCAATCAGCAAAGGAGTTGTGCCATTCGACTTCCATCTCTTGGCCGTCATTGTAAGCGTTCTTGCTCAGCAGTTTACACATGTTAGACGACGCCTTACCGCTAAACGGCACCATCTCTTCACCGCTGGTACGCTTGCTGGTCTGGAACTCCGACAGGGAATCACCCCGGGTGGTCATGTTCTGACCCTTATTGTAGTAACGCCCCGTTTCACCCATGATCGCTTCAGGGCTGGTCACACGGTAACCCATCCCTTGGTTCTGACGTTCAATGTCCCGGTTGTCTGCCATGTCACCATCACCGGTGGACAAGATGGTCATCTTGTTGCCTTCGATGAAGTAACTGTTCTCGATCGTGGGGAAGACGTTCTTAGGTAGGCGGTAGATGTCAACCGTCTTACGGGCTGTCTCGTAGCGTCCTACCTTGTACAACGGGTAGATGTACCACATCCCTTTCCGGTAATACTGCCCCATCCCCTTACTGTAAAAGCCGAACTCTTCGTGTTGCTGGAACCACTTAGCCAGAATCACCAGAGGAACAGCCGCAGGGATGGAAATACGACCAAAGGTTCGGTCGTTATCGAAAGGGGTTTCGATGTTTACACCCCGGAACTTATCCGGCCCTGTCAGGTTCAACAGGTTACCGTACTCGGTCAGGATACCGTGGATAACCTTATCGAGTTTAGCCATGAGGAAGTTGTCAGTAACCAGTTCGTTCTTCAACAAGGCAAAGCCTGGCTCCAGTAACTGGAACGAGACTGTCACCATGTTGAGGTCGTCCTTGGCTACCAAATCCGCCAGTGCCGTGTCGTTACCTTGCATCTCAGGGTTGGTGTCCCCGAGTGGTGTCGCACGGTAACGCTTCATGGTCTGCGTGTACCCCACACGGTTAACTACCTCGATGTAGAGGTTGTCCTTGTAGGGAAGGATCTGCTTCATGTACACACCCGGTTGGATCTGCGCACGTATCTCGCAGTCATCCGATGCGCCACCAGCAAAGTTTGCATTCCGACCAAACCCGTTAGGGATCAGCAAGGGGATCTGGTCCACCGGGGTAATCACCGTCGCTTCCATTTTGATAAAGCGACGACTCCCTGAATCGTTCACGGCATTTGCGTGATCGATCAAGTTCTGTAACGGACGCGGGTAGTTCATCAGTTGCCTCCGTCAAAGATCCAGTCAGGGTTACCCAAAAGCAGGCTATCCTTCATCGGGCTGATGGTAGCAGGGGCTTGGTTGAACCACCCCGGCGCTTGGTTCTGTTGGTAAGTAGCGCTTGGCAGGAACTCAGGTGCCGAGTTCAAGTCGTCCAAGTGACTGATAAAGGAATAGTCGTCTTCGCCCTTACCAGTACCCATCCGGTGCATCATGAACAGAGCACCCATACCCATGAGGCCCTGCGCGTTGTGCATCGCGTCATCACGGTACTTCTCGCGCACTTCCTGATTGACCCGGAATGGCTTAATGAGCTTGTACTTGGGGTACAACAGGTACGCCACGCTTTCCAGCTTCTTCAGCTCCTCCATGGGAGGATAGCGCCAGCAGTTGGTACGGATGATCTCACACCACAGTGCAAGGTACTCCTGGATGGACTCGTACATCTCCACCACGTTCTTGTTGGCGTTCTTGAAGCCCAACTTATCAGGGCTGTCGATGTGCTCCAAGATATCCATGATGCGAGGGACCTTCAACTCCCGTAGTTGGGGCTCGGAGAAGAAGTTATGGTCGTTGGCAAAGCCTTCGTTGACTTGTTCGTAGCGCCCACGCAACTGTTCGGTGGTCATCAACGTTTCCGGAGCAATCCAGACCGGGTAGGCCTGGAAGCTCAGGAGGTTGTACAACTCGATCAATCGCGCCCGGACTACGCAGTATCGGGCGTCAAGCATTTAGAGGGGTCCTCCCAAACGACGCGTCAATTGAATCAGGAGCAGGAGAATAGCTCCGTTGTACAATTGTTCGGTCTTGGTCAGTTGGAAGTACGTCTTGCAATACTTCAACAGACGGGGTTTATCCACCAAGCGGTTCTTGAGGATGTCGTAAACCAACTCCTCGAATTCCCCGGACGGCTTGTGTTGGTAGAACCCTTCCGAGAACAGGTAGGTAATCTTCTCCTCATGGCTAGGCCGCAGGATCGGGAAACCTTCCATGTTGTAATACTCTTTGTGGGTCAGGTACCGCTCTGGGTCCGTGGCCACGAAGTACTGGAACTTGCTGGAACGCAGGTTGCCGTAGAAGCGGGTTTGCACTAGACGGGTAGTCTCAATGATCTTCGCTTCGTTGGTGCACTGGTCCAGCAGGTTGAAGTCACCCCGCAGCAACACCTCCCAGATGTTGAGGTCACCGCCCTTGCCGTATTCCCGTGCACCGTACTCCGTGGAGAACTGGTTGATGATCGGGTAGGTGGTCCGGTAGTCCGGTTCCATGACCGCATTGATGAAGTTCACCAAGTACTGATCGTAAACCTTCTTACCTTCGTATTCCCACGCAATGGTGCGTTCAGGGTCCCAGTAGAAGTTACGCATGATGGCGTTGGCAATGGTGCCCTTCCATTGGAACAGCTCACCGGCTACCTCGAACTCTTTGGTGGTAACCAGCCCTACACCGCCGTGAAGTACCGAGTCTTTGCTGTAGACCAGTTCTTCCACCACCCGGGCATCCAACTCAGCCCACAGGTCCTTGGTCAGGATACAAACCATCTGCACCGTAACGGAGTAGACCTTGTTCGCGGTGATGTTACGAATTTCGGGCTGGGTGGTAACCCGTGCCAAGCCTGCATTGCCGTCACCGATGTCAAACACCATGACAGTGTTGATGGTCGGGGCGATGTCAAAGCTCAACCAACCTTGGTAGGTATTCGAGCTCTCACCTTTCTCGGGGTCGAAGTCGAATGCACCATCACCTTCCTGTTTGAACAGGGCTTTACTGATGCGGGTGTACGACTGGTAGGTTGGGCAGTTCGACGGGGCAAACGAGAAGGTCTCCTCGTCGGCTCCCAGGAACGGACGGTAGATCTCCGTCAACCGAGGAGTGCCGTCTACCATCGACAGCAACGACATCTCCGGTTGGTACGCGGAATCTACGATCGAATGGCGGTATGCGTCCGAATAGATCTTTGGACGTTCTTCTACTGGGGCGTCTACTTGACCCAGTGGGTTAATGGCAAGGGACATTATGTTCTCTCCAGAATGTTGTGCGCCTGGAGGCCCAGGGTCGCCATGTAAATACCGTAGTGTTCGCCAGGCAACCCACGACCTTTGTCAATCTCGCGGAGGATCTTCGGAACGTGGTGACCCCATGGACGAGGGAGTTTATCCCACGGATACCAGACGAAGATGGTTGGCATCAGGTTCCAGTCTTCTGGGTGTGCGTCCAGATCCTCCCAGAAGCTCGGTAGGTAGTCGCGGATGGCATAGTCGAGGGTTACCACTATCCGATACGTGTTTTGCATCGTAGGCGGTCGTGTGAGTGTTACAACGCCATTCTCGTCCATGACGATCTGCTCAGGGCTGACTTGGATGTCATCACTGAACACTTGGACCAAGAACGGAGACCAGAACTGGTGGGTAACCGTCTTGTGCCGACGGAGCATGTACTGCTTAACCTTCTCGTTCCACTTGAACCCTGGAATCTCAAAGATGTTGCACAGCACTTGGCTTTGCACATCCTGCAACTTCAACCGGGCTTGGATGATCGGTTGTACCCACGGTTGCTTCTTCATGGTCCAAGGGTCATGTGCAGGCAGACGCAGGTAGTACGGTGCCTGTTGGTCCCGGACTTCGGTAAACGGTTGGATGAACGCCATCTCGGGGGCCATCTTCACGTCAAAGCGTTGGGTGAACTGTTCCTGTGGACGAGGGATCCATTTCTGATCGATCTCGTCTTGGTAGATGTTGAGTGGGTACTCCAGTTCCCAGTGTGTGAACTCCGGGAAGAAGAAGGAGTAGTTCAACTGGGCTTCCCACTTACCCATGACAGAAGCCTTACGGGCTTGTGCCACCACAGGCTCTGCAAACATGATCCCGATGTTGTTCAGCTTCATCGGGGTGACAATGCGCTTGTGCTTACCCGCCACGTTGGAGATGGTGGTAAACGGTGCCTTACAGCGTTCACTGAACCACTCTCCCAGTTCAGGGGTGGTGGGGTCGTTCTTCTTCCACAACGTGTGGACGTGTTCCATGAACTCAATGATCGCTGGGTTAAGCCCCAGGTGCACGGTAGCACTGAAGTTCATGTTAGTGACTTGCTGGCTTTGTTGGTAGTTGATACGACGAATAAACTGCTTAGCCAACTTGTCACTGTTGAAACCGGCAATGACCGATACCCGAACAATCGAACCGGTAAAGCCTGGGTAGATCAGCATGGGTTTTTCTTGCGTGTCCATCCACACCGCCCGCTCAGTCATCTCACGACGCTGGTTGGCATTCCCCGAGTTAAACTCGTGGGGTTCGAATTCGGCTACCACAAATAGCTTGTTGCGGTAGACGCCGTCAGTGAAGATGTCACTGCGGTATTTGTCGGTGGCGTTAGCCCCGATCAGCTTGGCAACTTCGTCTTGACCGTTGTAATAGATCTGGGCGGTAGATTCCAAGCCATAGAACTTCAGCATCTGCCGAAGGGAGTCGAGCACAGCCGGTCGGACAAAGGACCGATAATCTTCTTCTGAAGGAACAGATGTTTTGAGGATCATGAGTTGGAACCCATTAAAAAGAATATAACCAGTACTGGTAGGTAGCCCTACCAGTACTGGGCCGGTTATTGCGTTGCCTCAGCGTAACGGATCAGCAACACAGGACCGCGAGGAGGTTGCACCACGGCTACACCGCTTACACCGTCGTTGAACTTCTGGATAACCTTGGAGGTCCCAAGTTCTTCAACCGTGAGGTCGCAGATGTTGAGTGGCTTGAGGTAGGCGATAACAGCCTTCGTCATGGCGCTGGTGAGCTGGCTGCCAGTAAAGACAGAACCCTTCACCGAGAAGACCTTGGAGGTCAACGCCAAACGCAGGCGTTCAACGCACAGATCAGGCTTAGTCCGATCCTTAGGACGACCCAAGACAGCTTTGTTCTTCACCTTGATGCTCAGGGTGCCGTACAGGGTGATGCAGTCGGGTTGGATCCCCACCGTCAACACCTGTTCGTTCGACGTGGTGAAGTCAGCCACCAAGTCTTCCGGCTCGAACATCGGGTAGTCGATACCCGGCAACAGGTTCAGGTTGTACTTCTCGGAGAAGCGGGCCATGAACGAGGTGTAGGTCTCACCTTGATCTGCGTCGATCTCGCATGGACGACGACGGAAGACCTGTGCGACGTTAGCCTTGGGCATGGGTGCACGACGGACCTTACCTTGGTATTCAATCATGAACACCGCAGTGGTTTCCGAGGTCGACATGGCCGAGTTGATCACAGCGCCCTGGGGGAGTTGCTTCTGCACCGTTTCCAGTGCTTTGGGGTGTACGTTGTCCAGGGACATGATTACTCCTTGGTTTCCGCTTCTTCAGTGGCTTTAGAGAAGATCTTCGGGTTGATCCCGGAGATAGCCTTGTCGTAACCCGACATGCGTTTGTTGTGGCCCTTGAGTTCCTCACGAACAGACTTCAAGGCTTCCTTCGCATCGGCGATACCCTGCTTAACCTTTTCACGGTTAGCCGCTACCACGTCGGAGTTCTTCTCATCACCCTGACTGGCGCCGTCGGTGTTCTTCTTCAGATCATCGAGGGCTTTCTTGGCTTCGTTACGTTTGGTTACCAGACCGGAGTTACCCGACACTTCCTTACGGAGCAGACCCAGCAAGGAGTCAATGATGCGAGGTGCAATGGCTGCCGTGGAGATGGCGTTAACCGCCGTCTTCATTTTGCCCGTCGGATCAGTTTCTTCAGCCAGCTTGATAATACCCTGCTTGGCCGCGTCATTGATGGCCACCGACTTGTCTGCCATGGCTTGCAAGGCTTTCTTGTTGGTGTCTGCCTTGGCAATGATCTTGTCAGCTCGCGCTTGACTGTCTTCGGGTGAAACCATTTCCATGATCGCATCGAAAGACTCCAGCAAGGATTCGTAGGCTTTCTTACCCATCTCCTTGATCTTGTCGAAGACCTCACCTTCATTACCTGCCCGGAAGCGGATATCGTTGGCCAGTGCCACACCCTGCATGTAACGTGCCGCAGATGTGTCTTCACCGTTAAGGTAGTCTTCCAAACCTTGGAGAACCTCGATGCCGTGGTCCATCTTGCAACCACACTCGCAGGATTCATTCGCTTGGCATTCCAAACCGCCAATGCTGAAGTCCGGAGTAGACACCGGGTGGAGTTCGTTCTGGTCGATCGGGGCGTATTCTTCTACGCCATGACGTGCACCGAACTGGCTGGCCACGAAGACGTCGAGGATGTGCAATACCTTCTCCATGAAGTGGAGAGTATCCACATCCCGCTGGAACGACAGGAAATGGATGTTGCAATCCTTGGTGACGTAGTCCATCCAGTCGTCAAGACGCTTGTTGGCGAACTCAACGATAGCATCACAGCCTTCGGTGTATTCGTCATCGTCCAGCTTGTTGCCCAACGCGCAAACCGTCATCGCCACCGAACGCGGTTCAGGGAAGGTAGGTTTCTCGGCCCAACCCATACGCCGTAGTTCAAGCAGGTAATCGTTCAGCTGCTTGTTGACCTTCAGCTCCGAACCGTCGTAGTAGTCGAAGCGATCGCGAATGCCTTCCAACATGCCGTGGAAGATCTCACGCAGTTGTTGGCCACCCTCATTGATGGGTCCCAGCAAGCCCAGACCAAACATCAAGTTACTCAGGTGGGGATTCTCCTCTTCGGAGATGGGTTGTTTCTTTTCCTGACTCATCGCCAAGGCAGCGATCTTCAGGCGCAGGTAAATACAAGACATACCGTCCCCTTATTTGACTTTTACCGATACGCTGCCACGGTAGAGGGTGGAGTAAGCCGCATCGATAATCAGTTGATCGTCGAGCAGGGCGAGGTTGACTTCGGAACGTGGCAGGTCAGAAATACCGACCAGGCGTTTCCAGTTACAGAAATGCACGGAGTATTCGTCCGCACCCACTTCGTAGCCAGGCACCACGACACTTTCTTCCGTGTCTGGGTTACGACCCATCACGATATCGGTGTCTACCTCCTGAGAGGCCTCAGGAACGTCGCTGAAGGTGATTCCGGTGATGTCCTGTGGGATATCACGGAAAAGCTCTTCCAAGCTCACACGCTCCACGATAAGCGCTTCCTGAGGCACCCCCACAAGGCTGTACTTGAAGGCTTCGTCGCTTAGCGGGGTTACGGTACCGAAACGAGGACTCATGTCGAGGACATTAGCCTGGCGCATGGCGCTGTAAACAATCGCCGTACGGTTGATGATGTTCAGTCTCATTTCTTGTCGTCCTTCTTACCGCTGGTGTTGATGGTGGCTGCGATGATGTCCAAGGCCCCTTTGGTCAATTGCATGAACAGCAGGTCCTGAGACTTCACAGTGACCATGTAATCGCTCGTGACACGCTTGAGCTTGTTGATGATGGCTTCCGTTTTACCAGTAGCCTTCTCGAGGTTCAGGCTTTGGGCGAAGGTCAACCCATCTTCCATGGACTTGATCATGTTCTTTTCCAACCCAACGGTTTTACCCAGCAAGGTCTCGAACTTCTCAGCGGCTTTGTTGGCCTCCTTACGGAGGTTCTCTACCGCCGACACGTTGGTGGTGAAGTTGGGGTTACCCTGCTTCTTGAGTAGCTTGGGATCATTGACAATGACCACCTTGCCGTTCTCACCCACAATCGCCTTCGACGCACCCACAAAGGATTTATCAAACCCTTTGAAGATCCCGTGGACTTTAGTGTTGTGGGACTTGATGTAGTCCTCCAACTTCGAAGTGCCATGGGAGATGATCAGCACCGACTTAACGTTGTTGCAGAAGTTCTGCATGGCATCTGCGTGGTCGGTAGCCGCGTCAAGGGCCTTGTTCAGCTGTGTCAGGAAGGTCTTCATCCAATCCAGGTTCTTGGGTACTGGCTTTGGATTAGCCCACAGTTGCGCATAGACCAAGGGGTATGGAATGTCCCCACTCTTCACACCGTGAGTCTTGAGGTCATCCTCAATGTTCTCAGACTTCTTTTCCAGCTGCTTAGCCTTACCAAAGAAGAACGACCAGATCCATTTGAAGAACTTCTTGATCCCTTCAATGAAACTGCTGATGGCCGATTTGGTCCATGACACCAAACCTTCGTTACCCGAACGGGTAATTGCTTCCTGCTGGGGACGCATGTGTTCGAACAGGAGTTTGTAATAACCCTCGTTGCCCGACACCTTGTTGTACTCATCGGAAAGATCTTCCACTTCCTCATCACTGAGGTCTACGGGAGACTCCGGGTGTTCTACTTGGTACGACTCCATGACAGTCGGACTGTTGATAAAGCGGTTAGGCAACGCTTGCGTCGACATCCTAAATTCCTCTTAAGGTGAATATTCGCTTAGACCCATAGCATCCCTAAAAATCAAATGGCGGCATAAAGGCTATCGCCCGGGTCAGCCCCGGGCGATAGCACTTCTTTTACGCTTTGGTCACGTAACCTACTGATTAGTAGGAGATGTGAGCCTGGACGCCGTCCAGAGCGGCACGCAGACCGCCAGCCAGCATCTTGGTGCCGACCTGGGTCAGCGAAGCACCGGCGGCGTAAACAGCACGCACCAGGTTGACCTGCTTGTTGACTTCGGAGGCCTTGTCGTCGTCGGCTGCTTTAACAGCGTTCAGGCTACCAACAACACGGTCACGCTCGGCAGCCGAGAACTTCTTGGCGATGTTGCTGGCGCGCAGAGCTTGAACGCCGCCGCGGACTTCGGAGATGGCGCTCAGCAGGCCGGACTTGTCCAGCTTGGCCTTGACGCTGCCCGAGGACAGTTTCTTGGCTTCCGGATCCTTGCCGAAGGTCAGCTTCAGCGAGCGAGCGGCTGCTGCTGCTTCGGTCAGGTCTTTCGGATCGGAATCCTGGTAGCTGGCGCGGACGCGCAGGCCGGCGTGAACGGCGATCACGACGTTGGTCGAACCGTTTTTCTTGGCTTGCGATTTGCCGATCTTGGTCGCGTCGGATTTGATCGACGAAACCACGGAGCCGTAAGCCGACTTGAAGGCGCCCAGGTCGATGCCGCTGACGTTCTTGCCCAGATCGATCAGCTTGGCCATGGCATCCATGGTGGCGTCGAAGGCTTTGGCGTTCTTGGCTTCGGCCAGGCCGTTCTTGGCGTAGTCGAAGTAGACGTTCCAGCCACCCAGCTTGATGTCCTTCTTGATGGTCGCGCCATCGTCGATGCGCTTCTTCAGCTGGTCAGCACGACGCTGCAGGCCGTCGGCCTGGTTGAACAGCGACACGAAGAAGTTGATGACGGTGTTGAAGATGTGCTTGATGAACTCGATGGCCTTACGACCATATTCCTTCACCTTGTCCATGAAGCTTTCGACGCCCTGGCGAACCATCAGCTCGGCAGTGGCAGCGTCGGAGACGGACTCGGCACCGATACGCTCGCCGTCGATGTCGGCACCCAGGCGGTTGGCCAGCTTCACGCCGCGGTTGTACAGCTTGGCGAAGGCAGCAGGGTTGTAGTTGCCCGAGCCCAGCAGCGATTCCAGACCTTCGACGGTTTCTTCCAGCTCTTCGACGGAATCGTCGAGCTCGGCAACTTCGTCAACCAGGTTTTCGACCGCCTGGGAGTTTTCTTCGATTTCGGCCGCCAGCTCGGCGACTTCAGCGCGTACCACTTCTTCGACAGCGTCGACCACATCGGCGTTACCGCCTTCGAGGTTCAGGTCTTCAGCGCCTACGTAGAAATCCAACATGATGTGTTCCTTTTCGTTAACGAAAGAAAGAGTGTTTAATTAAACGGTTAAGCGAAGACTCCCAGCACACCATGAATGTACCGGTCAGTGTAGCTGACCACCCGGGGGGTGAATCCGCTATAAAATGCCAGGGCATTGGGTTCCCCGGCAAGAAGCTTCTCAGCTTCGCTCATTGCGGTACCGCTCACTTTGTCCAGCTTAGCCAAGTTCGCATCCACAGCCTTGACCATTTCTGCCCAAGACTTGAGGAAACTCAGGTAACTGTCGTAAGATTGCTTTAACCGCTTGTGCATCGCGTTCACCTTGTTCAAGTTGTTCAGCACAGCGCTGACTTCGGACTTGGACAAAGTGATCGAAGCTCCTGCCCCTTCGGGCGCGTCTCCGTTCATAAGATATTTAGGAGCACCGTTCTCAGCGGTAACAAACTCCCATACCTTACCGCCTGGCAGCACGTCAGACGTATGCTTGTTGCCGCTGGAATGCGACAGGCCAAAGACTGGATACTTCAGGCCATCGAACTCCTCGGTGATCTTCAGGATCTGATCGGCAGTAGAAGCCGACTTCAACTTGCGAGCCACCAGCAACTGCTTGTCGAGGAAACTGAGCACATCTTTGCTGTGCTTGTCCAGTTGTTCCAACGCCCTGATCAAGGTATTCATGTCGCCGCTGAGTTTGTCGAAGTCACCTTCACAGGTGAGCAGTGCTACCTTGGCGGCAGCTACTGTTACTTCTTGCTCTTGCTCGCGACTGATATCCTGCAACAGTTTCCGGATCAGGGTGTCGTTATCACTGAACGCCCGGACCAGTCCATTGCCAGCAGCACTCAGGCCTTTGGAGAAGAGGGTAATTGCTTGACCCCCTACCCACTTGCTGACTTGGAACAGTCCGGACCCCAGGTTCGACATGCCGTTCTTCAGACCTTCAACCAGGTCCTCGTTACCGGCCACTTCGATTTGGATACGGTTCGGTTGCTTATTCAGCTCCTTACCGATGATCTCCATGGCCCGCAGTTCTTCGATCAGGTCCAGATGGTTCTCGAGACCTTCACGATACATTCGACGTGTCGACATACCACTCTCCAATTAAGGTGCGTTGGCCTTAATCGAATCATGGCACAGTTCGATCAGGCCATTGACGATGAGGACCAAATAGCCGTTGACCGCTGTACGAACAGACAGCAGTTCCATTTGGTTCTTACGGACAAGGCTGGAGAAAGCCATGAGGGCTTTATCCTTGAGGTCTTCGGACATCGCCGACTCATAGATGCCTTTGGAGACATCCTGGTAGTCTGCGTCGACCAGCTTGAACTTCTCAGCCGCATCGAACGCCTTGCGCCATTCCTTGAGGACTTCGCGCAGGTGCTTGATAACTGCCTTGATTTGGCCGGTGCCGAGGGACTTCACCTCGTTGTTGAATTTCGGGAAGATGATCGAGCTGTCGTTCTCGAAACCGGAATACTCCCGCTCGATATGTTTGCCCAGATAATCCATGGCATCGTCTACCGACGCCAACTTGCCACGTTGCGGGTTGTTCAGCCGAACATCCAGGAAGTAAGCACCCCCCATCAGTTCAACCGATTGCTTCGCAGTGACTGCACCGTCCGAATGACGCTTGTTCGGGTAGGTACATTCCTTGAAGCGTTCCGCCGACAGAATGCTTGGCAGGAGCTTGAAACGCTCGATGGCCAGTTCTTCATCAGCTTCCGCAAAACCACCGAAGTACGACAGGGTGGTGTTGAGGGTATTCTTGCTGGTGAAGTAGTAGCTGGTCGAAATACCGGAAATGGTACGCGACAGCTTACTGAGGTTACCGGTCCAATCCTCGTTCACCTTGTCACCGATCTTGAACAGGTTGAACAGGCGGCTACCCAACAGGATGCCTTCCTTCCCTTCAAAGCTCGGGGTGGTGTTGATGGTGTTCTCGAGGATGTCGAGCGCTTTCTCCAAAGAGTCTTGCGACTCAGTGAACATCAGGTACGCGTCTTTCGTTGCGATACCGATGCGCTGAGCCACTTCACGGGACTTCTTGTAGAATTCACCCAGGAAGCTCTCGCAGCCCACCAGACGCGTGAGGATGTAATCCCCTGGCATCAGGGTATGGCCGAGGGCTTCGTAGCCTTCTACAGCGTCCGAGCCTGCTGCTGGAGGGATCTCGATGTTGGAGCGAACCAATTTCTTGTCGAGTTCCGCCGCCAGCTCAGGGGTAACGTCGTGTGCGGACAGTGGGGTCAGGATCGACTTGACCATGAGGACGCGGTCTTTGGAGTTGTCCAGTTGATTCTGGAAACGGTCCAAGTCCGCAGCCTCTTTCGCCATGCCGACAATCTCTTCCGACTTAACCGCAGAGATGGCAGCCATTTCAGCTGCCAGTCCGATGGACTTGTCGACTTCATCCATAGTAGCTTTCCCCTCCTACCAGCAAGAACAACCGCCCCACAGCCAAAGGACCAATGCCAGCCATGAGACGATACAGGTCGTAATCGTACACCGCCTCGCCCTGGCGCAAGAACACTTCGTTCCCTGCTACCCGAGCCGACGGAGAATAACTGCCGGCCTTCATCCGTGCCACCGAGTGAAGCTTGTTCTCGTGGACACTGATGGAGGTCTGCAACTGAGCATGGCCGATGCGACCATTGAGGTAGTGAAGCACGTCACGAACAACGTCCGCAATGTGACCCCGACCCCCCTCGAAGTTCACCGCCAACCAATTCTGGAAGGATTTACCGGTGAGGCGATTGACATCGCGCAACACTTCGACGGCAAGGTGGGTTTTCATCACCAAACCAAAGTCCACGTTGCAATCGGTCTTCAGGAGTTTGAGGTTCCGGAAGATACCGACCATCTCGCCTTCGTCCAAGTCGGCGGCAACGTAACCGTTACTGACGAGTCGGTAGTCAGGCATAGTCGGCCTCGATTTCCTGGATCTTGTGTTCGTGCTTGATGATGGCTTCCTGGAGCACTTCGATCTGGTGGTCGAGGTGTGGGTCCGGGGAACCGTTGCGCTTGTTGATCGCTTGCGAGATCTTCATGGCGAACATCTCGTTCTTGCGACGCATGTTTTCAATGCGCCACAGCTGGATCTTGGAGTAACCCAGAGCCACCCAGAAGTACGGGTTGATCAGGTGAACACCGAAGCCCTTTTGCAGCAGGTCAACCGAACCCTTACCGTCGGTGCCTTCCAGGACGCCGATGGAGCTTTCGCTCAGTTCGATATCCGGGATCTTGGCCAGGTTCTGGATCAGGTTACGTGCACCCTTCATCAGGTCCAGCGAGAACGAACGATACATCTGTTCGGTGCCGTTGATAAAGCGGGTGTCGACCTTGTTCAGGTAGCGCTCAGGATCCGTACCGTCGTTGCTCATGGTGAGCAGCACTTCGAGCAGCGTCTGGGAATAACGCACCCAGAAGTTCATGTACTCGATGAGGTTGAGGATGTTGGTCTGGCGCAGGGTGATCAGCTTACCGTCCCACAGCTTCTCATTGTAGCCCTTAACCAGCTTGCTGACTTCAGGCTGGAGTGCAACCAGTACCGACAAGCAGAACTGAATGTTTTCCACCAGCGAGGAGCTGCGGTAGCCCTGGGAGTCGAAGTGCTTCTTGATACCACGGCTAACGATCCAGCGGTCGGACACCCCGGACAGGTCAATGCCGTTGGCCTTGATCGAGTCGAGGTTGTTCGACAGGTCTTGAGCGGACACCTGCACCTGGAGCAGGGATTGGAGGATGTCCTGCTCTTTGAACGTTTTGACATTTTTGGTGTAGGCCAAGATGTCCATTACATGCCTCCGTTGAGCAGCTTGACGAGGTCAGCCAGGTTGTTGGACCCGTTGTCCTTCTTGGACTTGATCGCGATGTCCTTACGGGTGTAAGTCTCGACCATGTCCATGCCATGGGTGTAGAAGGTGAAGATACCGCGGTCTTCGTCGCAGACCACGATGGTGTTGGCGTTGGTCGCCGAGAAGATTTGCTCACGCGACTTGTAGTCACGGAAACGCTTGCCGATGGAGAGCTCCAGTTTGTTCTGAGTGCTCTTATCCATGATGAAGCTGTTGGCCATGGTATTCATCGAAACGGTACCAGAGCGCAGCGCAGCGAGCTTGTTGCCAGTCTCACGGCGCATGGCTTCCTTGTAGAAGCCCGACATGTCATCGTTACGGATCTTGAAGCGATCCTTGATGATGTCACGTCCACCCAGGAATTCAGGCCAGGTGAGTTCCTTGGTGTCCTTGGTCATGAACAGACGGATGAAGAAACCATCTTCCTGCTTGACCGCGGAGAAGATCCGTTCCATGTCGACCTGTTGGGTCGGGATCGGGATCTGGCGGAAGGTCAGCGGGATGTCCTGCTTGACGCCTTGCTCGGTGACGATGGTGGCTACCACAGTCTTACCCACGGCGAGTGGGGTGTACTCAGACACCGAGTTCAGCGACTTGCTGTCGACGTTGATGTATTCCTGACCCGAAGGATTCTTCGACTTCGGTTCATCGCTACCGTCTTCATTACCAGCACGGCGGTAGTTCGGCAGGTTGTCGTTGAGCGCTTCACAGCCCGACAGCGACATCATGCCACCACGGTTCGGCGAGATGGAACCGATGAGGTTTTCCATCTTGACACCGACCGCCACCGAGCTCTGCATCGACAGGTGAGTCAGGGTCGCGACGATGTCACGCAGCATGACAACACCCATCACATCCTGCATGTATTCCTGGTGCAGGAGACTGGCTTCCACACCCACCAAAGGCGCGATAATTGCACGGTTCGCGGACTTGTGGACCGAGCTGGTCGAGACCACATTGTATGAATGTCGAACTTTGCCCGCCACGTCGGCGGCGGCACCTATGTCTTTGCTATCCGGATAAATCTGCTTCGCGATATCCAGGAAGAAAGACCCCAAGTTTAATACTGCACCAATCATAGTCTTTACCTGTTAATGGGAGCCAATGTAATGGCTGATGATCCAAATGCTTTCGATGGATGGTATGTTAGTACCCCGGGTAACCAGGAACCGAACGATCCACTAAGCGCCCAAAACCTTTACGAGTGGATCGAGTACGCCTTCACTGAGAACGGTGGCCCCGGTTACCAAAGCGCACTCATCAACATGTTGAAAGGCGTCCGGATATTGGGTCCTGGGAACCAGATGGCCCCCATCCCAGACGACACCATAGGATTAGTGTTCATGAACCGGCCGTTACTGAACCTTTCCGATGAAAATGTCATCAAGCATCCCCAGCTTTTGACGTACTACAACCCACCCCGTAATACCTTGCAGCACTACATCAAGGGTCTGCTGGACCCAGTCTGGGGTCGGGGTAACAGCGGTAACAGTGATTTGCTCGACCCCCTGTATCCGTGGATTGCACCGATCACCAACTTGGTGAAGGTTTCCACCGGCTTCCCTGATATCGGGTTGAACGTCTCAACGAGTCAGCCGGGTATTCGTAAAGAAGTTTATCAGTATGTCGACGGCATCCTAAAGGTCAACTACAACTACGACATGCGGATGAGCTTCTACCCGTGTAAGCCCAATATCATTCCTACCATCTTCGACGTGTGGAACCACTACATCGAAGGTGTGAAGTTGGGTGATGAAGGCATGGAGCCTTACGCGGAAGCGTTGATCCAGAACTACCGGGACTTCGACTGCCGGGTGTACCACATCATCCTCAACAAGAACATGCGTAACATCGAGGGCATTTACTGTAATGGCTATGCGTGGCCAAACAGTTATCCATCGGGTGCGTTCTCCACCATTGACCGGACAGGCACTACCCTGCGGGGTCAAGGTCAGGACGACGTGGAAATCAACTTCCCGAGCGTGGCCTTCCGTTACAACAACCTGCAGATCGCGGACCAGTTCAACCGCACCACGTTGTTCTTCAACCCAAACATGCACCCAAGTGTACGGAACAGCTACTACCGGAAGTTAGCGTTCAGCGAATACTTCGGTGGTGGTTACCACGCCTACCCTTGGATCAACCTTAACACGATGGAAATGGAATACTGGAGTAAGCTTGATGGCACTCTCTCATGATGACATGATCAAACTGGTCAACAACCCAGGGCGGGGGGTTCAGACCATTATCAATGAACTGGAGACCGCGTGGTTCGACAAGCGGGTTCAGGTCAACAGTAAAGGCCACCCGTTCGTGTTTGCCACGGACGTGATTATCGGTTCGAGCTACGGTGTACTGAACCGTGTGCTGGATGGCATCTCCCGCAACTTCGGTGTGCACGCCCGGAGCATCAGTGAACTCAGCCCGCACATGGCGGATGATGAAAAGGTGGGGATGTTTGGTAACCCGTCGTCCATGACCTTGGAGTTTGCGATTGAAGAGGATACCCTCCTCGAGATTGCCAAAGAGGTCACGGTGCAGATGGGCAAGTCCACCTTCACCTACCAGATGATCCTCATTCCGAAAGACACCGAGATTACCTTCAACGGGTACACCTTCTGTGTCGAGAACGGTGTGGAGATCCGCTGGAGTGACAAGACCGGTTATCAGGTGGTGTACGATGAAACCACCAACAACCCGTTCAACCCCATCGCCAACAACCTCCTCACCAAGGAACGTCGTCCAGGGCGTGATAAGTGGTACGTGGTGGTAGCGGTCCCTGTACGACAGTTGTCGTGTAAGGCGATCGAGAACATTCCGTCCAACCAGTCGTCGGGTTGCCGGGACACCGTGGAGTATCAGGACAACCTGTACGCCATCCGTGCCTTCCTCACCGCCAACGGGGTTAAGCGTGAGATCAAGGTCTCCTACGACCAAGATGTCTTCGCACCACTGCAACCTACACTGGCGATCAACCTGAAGTCGGCGAACTCGTTTGATTACGAGATCCCGGATGTTTACATCGAGAACGGTTACGGCATTGGTACCCTGAGTATTTACGTGTGGACTACCAAGGGTGCTCTGGAGAAGAACTTCCAGGACGTTGACCTGAGTACTGTGGAAATCATGTACCAAGACTACCGTTACGGTGCAGGTACCCTGAACGAGTTCTCAGCGGCGCTGAAGTCGGTGGGTGGCACTGCGTGGAAAGCATCTACGGTCACCACGGGTGGTAGTAACGCACTGCCATTCGAGCAGATCAAACGTACCTTCATCCAAGGTCGTCGCCAGCGGGTACTTCCGATCACTGAAAACAACTTGGCAGGTACGGTGGAAGAACGGTCTTACAACTCCGTGAAGACCATCGACTACATGACCGGTCGTAGTTATGCGGTGACCAAAGAACTGCCGGTGCAGGACAACAAGAAGTTCTACGCCCCCATGGCAACCTTTGTGGGCAGTTACCGTGCTTCGGTAGCTGATCTAATCCGTAGCAACGTCGTGCTGGACAACGGTGACCGTGTTACCATTCCGCACAACGTGTTGTTCGACATCACCGAACCAACCACTGAACTGATCAGCGCCTACACCAAGAACCAGTACCTCGGTCTGGCAAAGGAAGACTTGGTGGATCTGGTGCAGAACAAGACCTTGGTCTACACACCGTTCTACTACGTACTGGATATCACCAACACCCAGGTGACCCTGCGCACGTACCACCTCGACCAACCAGTGATCAACTACCAAACTTTCATCCAAGAGAACACCGCTCTGGGTCTGGAAGTGGGTGTAGGGTCGATTGCGGTCGAACACGAGGAAGACGGTTACTTGATTACCCTGACCACTGCATCGGGGCAGTCGTATAAGGAACTGGCTTCGGATACCCTGGGTATCCAGTTGTCGTTCGAAGCGGTGGACACCAACAGTCTGGCCAGTGTGGCGGGTACCCTGTACGGTGAGACTCCGGACGGTGAGCGTATCTGGCAGTTCAAGTTGGCGTCGCGGTTTGACGTTGACGTGAACCATGTGTTGTACTTCACCAACTTCCACCAGTTCGGTGAGCTGCAACCCCAGACCGGTACTGAGCTCCAACAGAACGTGAAGTTGATCTTCACCTTCAAAGGCGACAAGGAGTTTACCCAGTCCCCTATCGACGCCAAGATTGATGACACCATCTTCCTGGACGACATGGTGGGAATCATCGAGACCGACTACAACATCTCGTTCGGTAAGTACATGGGTAACCTGTACAGCCGCATCCGTCCGTTGGTGGGTGAAGCACAGTACCAGCGTTACCCAAGCGATGTACCGGCGACCTATAAGGAAACCACGTACAAGCGGGACAGCAAAGGTCAGCTGGTGTGGGTCAACGGCAAGATGGTGGTGGAACACACTGCGGGTGAGGTCATGAAGAACTCGGCGGGTGATACCATCCTGGCGTTCCGTGCCAACGATGTCATGTTGGACGAGCATGGGGATCCGATTGAACTCCTCCCCCGTGACCGTCAGTACCACTGGGACTTCATCGGCTTCGATGCAACGTACTTCTTCAGCCTTGATGATTACGATCACCAGTTCGCGCAGGACACCAAGGACTTCTTCGTCAACAACATCAACAAAGACATGGATTACTTCTCGTCGATGGCGATTAACCAGACGACCCTGGTGTACCAACCGCGTAACAAGCTGGGTTACCAGAAGGTGGTGATCAACAGCAACGCCCAGACCCTGCTCAAACAGGACCTGAGCTTTGTGGTGACGTTCTACCTGACGCAGTCGGGGTACAAGAACCAGAACCTCAAGGAAACGTTGCAAGCAGCTTCGCCACGCATCATCAACGGCTGGCTGTACAACGAGACCAGCGTCGCCAACTCCGACTTGACCGCCCTCCTGAAAGACATTGCCAGCGCTGATGTGAAGGCCGTGAAGGTGGACGCACATTCGGGTAACACCATCATTGACATCATCAGTAACGCAGACTCGCTGTCGGGCTTCAGTGTTCGCAAGCTTCTGCGCCTGAGTGGTGACGGGCTGTTGTCGGTGCAGGAAGACATCGACGTCACCTTCCTCCCACACGACGTCAACATGGTTGACATGATTGGTTAACCGCCAAGCGGCTATAAACCCTACCCACTCCTTACGGGGTGGGTAGGGTTAAGCCTTTATGCCGTCAGTTGGTGTTGTCACCAATCGAGATCTCATCCAGCAGACCGTTCAGGTAACCACCGAACAGGATCGGTAGGCGCAGCATGGCTTGCGTGCGTTCGTAGTACCAAGAGGCCGAATGGATGCTCCAGTCATAGTCCATCTCGATACGCTCCTTCTGCTCTTCCAGCCAGTTGGAGTGAGCGCGTACCAGGTCATCTTTGAAATCATCGATGAACAGGTAATCGCCATCTTTCTCGCGGTGGGTCTGGAACTTCAGGTCAGCCCAGATCTTGACTTGGCTGTCGTCACCTTTCAGGTCATCCAAGATCTCCCAGAAGTTCTCCGTGGTGTACCCGCAGTAACGCAGAACGTTACGACGCAGCTCGTTGAGGAGCGCCATGCCTTCTTCGTTACCAGCCGCGCCAGCAGTGAAGTGTTTGAGCAGTGTATCCACAGCTTCATGGATATACCCGAACGAGATCTGGGCGTAGTCGGTCAACGCGGTGATTTCACCGTGGATAGCGTCTACCAGGTCACGGGTCATTGTGGTACCCGCAATTACCTGACCGTTCTCTTTCGGGAAGCCTGCTGTGAGGCGAACACGAATGCGTTTGGCCGCCGAGGTATCACCCCACAGGTCAGTCACAATTCGATTCGCTGTGGAGATATCTACACCCTTTTCGAGGGTTTCCTTAACCACCTTAGCGGTCTCGATGGCTTTACGTGCAATGCCATCCGCTTTGCTGTGGGCTTCGAGTACCCCAGCCCATTGTTCCGCATGACTCATAGCAGGGACCCCCAGCCAGTTTGCTTGGTGAAGTTGTTGATGGCCGTCTTCACACCACCAATGTCTTCCTTGATGATGAAGTTAACGTTTGCCGATGCTTTCTCCGCCAACGTCTTCGCATCAGCGTCTCGGATGAAGACGCAGTTGGTCGGAACGTTGTACGCATCAGCAGCCGGGTTATGACCCTTGGCACGCGCATCACCCACAGCCTTAACGATACCTTCAATATCGTTGACGACCATGCTGTAGAAATACGAGTGCGCACGGTGGTGCCATTCCACCAAGCTGGTGATTTGCTTCTCGACGACCATCAGTGCCTGGGAGATGTTGAAGCAGAACTGCGTGAAGTTGCGCAGTGCTACCGACGTCTCTTGGTACATGGCGAGGATCTTCGGGAACTGGAAGTAATTGGCAATCGCTTCCACCTTCTGCATGTCAGAGGCATCGATGGTACCACCCAGCGCCTTCCAATTGATCTTCGAGAGGTCGATCTCGTTGTGGTTGATCTCTTGGTAACGGGCGTTGAGGTAGTTGATCTCGTGCATGACTTGCGAGACGTTCACCGGGGTGAGTTTCAGTTCGGAAGTCTTTACAGTTTCCTGCAGTTTCTTCCGGACTTCACTGAACCCGTTGGTGAGTTCCTCGTCGGAGAACTTCACGTTGTAGAGGGCCTCGTACAGCTTACCCACCACTTGCGAGATTCCGCCCACATCCAGCGAGACCTTGACATCGTCGCAGGCCTTGGCCAAGCGGTTAAGCTCGGTGGAGCTGCTGGTGCTCGTTGGGTTGTTGGTGGCGCTCCGCACACGGGTCCGGTTGAACTCGTCCTGGATGGCCTTCTTGAAGACCTTGCTGGTGGTAGTGGCTTTATCACCGGCCTGCTTGATCTTCGCCATGGCTTGCTGGAGCAACGGAATCGATGCGCTCAAGCCTTTGATGGAAGCCTCATCGTCTGCGAACTTGGACTTCATCATCAACAGCTGGAACTTACGGTCTTGGCCTGGCTTCAACTCGCCGACGAAATGCTCGACGTTGTAGTAGTCAGTAGGGAGCCCGAGGCCACGGCACATCTCCTCGAACTCTTTCTTCATCGCGTCCAGGTTGTCATCGATCTCTTTGGTGATCCGCTTGCTCTTGCGGAAACCGAAGATGGTGGCGACAGTGTCTACCACCCAGTCGATGGCCATCTTGATGTACTTGATGATGGTCTCAATGAACTTCCTGAAACCTTCGTACACCGTGGAGAAGAAACCTTCCGCTCCCAGGCGCGCATTCCGCTCCGACGGGAACGGGTCGTAGTTGGACACCCCCTGGAGACCCAACAGCGCCGCAGTGCGCTTGGAGAGTTTACCCAGGGAGAGTTCTTCACTACCCATGACCATCACGGTGGCTTCAGCCTGACCGGTGTCACGGTAGTACTCGGTGAGGTCTACCTTCTGCTTGTTGTTACCCGGCTGGTAGCCGTCAACGTTGTCGGAGTTGCCAAGCTGAATGTAGTCGTCCAACAGATCGACGTCACTCATAGCAACCCTCGAATTCTTTCTTCAGGAAGAAGACCAGTTCGTTGAAGGACGGATCGCTGGTGAAATCGATCTCATCACCATTGGTGGTCTTGACCAGGGTGGTGAACTGTTTCGCGCACGGCAGGCTACCGGTATCACGCAACGAGCCCACCAAGACGTTCATGCGGGTCTTGGCCAACTGGATGATGTACGCAGCGTTGAGGGGCGCTACCTTGTTCCACTTGTCCAGCTGGATGTACGCTTTGTCTTGAACAGCGGCGGTGAAGTGGGACTCACCGGTACGGGTCGCCTGGGTCAGCAGGCAACGCACGAACGCTTCCTGGATGACGTGGGAGTGTGCAACAGGGCACATCACGCCAGCACTCTCCAGTGCGTCTTTCACTTTGACCATATGAACGAGATGGGACATGACAGCTCCTTAAACGAGTTTGAGTTGGGTGGGGAGGAGGTTGAGTTCGTGGTTGGCAAGGACGTTGGTGTAATGCTCAACTTCCTGCAACTTGAAATCGCTCCCCGAGAACATCCACCCGAACATACGGTGGATTACAGTCGATTCATACCATGGCTTGAGCTTCTTGGTCAGGACGATCAATTGCTCGACCTCCTTGACGATCTCTGCCTTGGCTGCGTTGTCGAGACGTTTGTCTTCACGCAGCTTGGAGATCAGCTGGCGAGCAGCGTCTTCCAGGCGACGGTGGTCGGCGTTGTACACGCCGGAGTAGCCTTTGCTGAAGTAGTCGAAGATGAAGAAGAACCCGAAGATCAGGAACCCACCTGCGGCCAGTACAGAGCCTGGTACCCCCACCGCGATCGCAGAGATCAAACTTGGCAAGGTGAACAGACCCACCAGGACAGTCAACAGGACAGCTGTGAACAGGGAGCTCAGTACCGTCACGATGCAGCCGTGGTCGACCAGGATCGAGATAGCAGCAATGATACCCTTGTCGCAACCCATGCGGATGGCGTACATGTCGGCTACCACTTCCGACGTCATCCGTTCTACACCCACCGACAGCGCACGCTTGGTGTTGCGTTGAGCTACCAGCTTGTTGAAGTAGAGGATGAGGGTTTTCGGGTCTTCGTCTTTGGCCAGTTCCTGGAGTTCGGAGATCTTGCCTTTGCCCAGGTCCAGGATCGACGCCACGTCTTGCATGACCACCACACGGTCTTCAGCACGCTTGGCTTCGGTGTAGTGACGGATAGCTGCTTTGGCCAGCAGGTTGTCCGACGCCGTAGTGAGGAGCATCATGCAGCCGGAGAACACATGCCCCAGCTCGTGTGCAATGGCCCCCGCCAAGACCCCTTGGAGTGGGACCCCGAACTTAGCGATTTTATCGCTAGGGAAAGTCTGATGGAGGTTGACGTTGATCGCCAACTTCACGGGGACTGTGCAGAAGGCCCCCGACACCTTACCGGTGCGGTAGTCGATACCTGCACGGAAGACTTTGTTGGTGTTCTGGGTAAACCAGCGGTACAGGGTGGATTGGGTGGTCTTCAACAGTTCATCCACACCAGTGTTGTTCAGCACATGGTTAGGGGAGAAGAAACCGGTGTCAACGGACAGGTTGCCGCTGTCTGTGTATTCCACCGTGATGTTGGAGAACCCAGTGTAGTCTTTGATGATCTCCAACAGACCTTTGGTAGCTTGGCGACTCAACACACCCAAACCGTTGATGTTCTCTTCGAGATAGTCGGAGAGTTTGCGGTAAAAATCGGTAGTCTGGAATTCGATGAACTCCATACCCCCCACGTTATCCCCGCGGGTTAAAAAATCCATCGAAATCATCTACTGAATTCTCCTTAAAGAAACAACTGAGACGCTATTAATATAGCGCTAGAAAGCGGGCATAAAATGCAGGGATCCCAATGGAACATACTTCACCAATCATTGCTAAAGTTTGTAAGCATGCGGCCTACAGTGTCCATAGGCATGACCGTGGTCGGGACCTGACCTGTGCGAAGATCACCAACATCCACGAAGACGGTTCTCGCAGCAATTCCTTCATTTCGATGGAGAACTACAAACAGCCTTACTGGATCGTAAAAGAACAACACCGTACCTTCAAGCAACACAAAGATTACATCGAAGAACGTCTGGTGCGCGAGTACAAAGGACCTCGGTGTAAGATTCCGTTTGAAGTCAAGAAGCAGCTGTTTGGTATGGCTGACTACAAGGCTTCGATTCATGACGTCAAGAAGTTCCCCCATGTATTCGGTCTGGACCAGACTCCACCGGTGCACTTGAAACGTGCGTACTTCCAGCGTTACGAAGAGTACCAACAGAAAGAACAGTACTCCATGGCCGCCTACGACGTAGAAGGCGACATGTTCAAACCGGGTGTGCCGATTATGATGGCTTCGGTAACACTCAAAGACAAAGCCTTCTTCGCTGCTGTACGTAGTTGGTACGGCGAGAAGGATGATGCAACTATCCTTCGTAAACTGAAGGAAGCCGAAAACGAACACTTGGCTTCACACTTAATCCGTCGGGGTTGTAAGGTTGAATACTTACTGGTTGATACCCCGGGTCAAGTAGCGGCCGCTTGCGTTGCGAAGTTCCACGAATGGGAACCGGATTGGGTTTCGTCGTGGAATGCGGTTTACGACATGCAGGCCAACGAGCGGGCATTGGAAGAAGACGGGTATAACCTCGCTGACGTGTACAGTGATCCGTCGATTCCGAAAGACTTCCGTCATTACCGTTTGGATGTGGGGCGTACTCACAAGGTTAAAGAGAACGGTGATCGGACCCCGCTGGAATGGCAAGACCGTTTCCCATCGATTCGCACCATGGCAAAATGGCAATGGGCGGATGCAGGTTCGGTGTATGCCATTAAACGGTTCCCGTTCGGTAAGCTCGAAAGCTACGCGTTACAAGCGATTGCAGACCGCGAGAAGGTACCGGGCAAGCTGTACACCAAAGAGGGCGCTGAGCACGACGTAGGCTCCCCACAGTGGCACCGTTACATGCAGAAGAACCACAAGTACATCTACTCGATGTACAACATCTGCGACAACTTCGTCATTGAGGAAATCAACGAGGCAACTCTTGACTTCACACTGTCGTTGCCAATGCTGTTGCGTTACTCGGAGTACTTCAACTTCGTATCGCAACCAAGCTTGATCTCGGACACCCTGAGCTTCATTGCACGGGACCAAGGTTATGTTTGGGGCAGCACGCCGTCGCAGCGTGATAAGTACTTCACTGACCGTCTCCCAACCTTGGGTGATTGGATTGCCCTGCTCGATACTGAGAAGAACGCACCGAAAGGGCGCCTACTGTTTAGCGGTCTGTACGACGTTATCAGTCAGGGTCGATCGTCTACCTCTGACCTTGACGTTGAGGGGGCGTATCCAACCGGAACCCTTGCACTCAACGTGGGGGCGAAGACGACGCAGATGGAGGTCTTTGCAATCCAAGGGGCAGACTCCATGAAGTTCCGCGAGATTGCTGTCAACTATGCCAGCAGTCCTCAAGCGAACGCGATTGGTCTCAGCCACGACCTGTTCCGTTTCCCACTCGTTTCTCAGATGCAATCCGTGTTCGAGAAAGCACTGGTCGAGAAGGGCAAAGAAGAACTGGTCAAGCAACTGCAAGAGAATGCACCGAAGCCAGTACAACGTTCGTACCCAGCACCGGTCATTCAGTTCAAACCGAAGTTCCAAGAACGTCCTATCGTTGCACCTGCTGTAGAAGAAGTCGAAATGAAGCAAGCTGCATAAGCAGCTATAACCCCTACCCCTTCCCTTTGCGGGGAAGGGGTAGGGGTATTCACGCCTTACAGACCAAACACACCAACCAGGTCTTTGTGCGCCGCGGTTACGCGGGTGAAGTTGGCGTGAATCAGCTTGGAGATCTGAGTCGCGCCGACCATCACAGTACGCATGGCCGCGATTTCGGACTGGAGGCTCTTCTTGTCGCTCGCGTCCTTGGCCTTTTTCATCTTGGCTTCGGTAGCGGTGATCAACGACTGGATTTTGCCTTTCTTGGCGTTGAAGGTGGACGCCAACGCTTTCAGCGCGTCGATGTTCTTCTTCGCAGCTTCACCGAAAGCAACGGCCGCTTGCGGGGTGTTGATGCTGGTAGCACCTTCCAACGACTTGAGGAAGTTGGCTTCACCCATGGAGAACTTGGCAACTTCGGAACTCATCTCAACCAGCAGGTGAGCCGCCGCATGGTCTTTGTCCGCCAGTTTGGCAGCAGCAGCACCTTGCTTGGCGTCGCCTTTGGCCGAACCGAAGGAGCCGCTGAGGAATGCTTTCTTGGCCTTGACCGCCGCCCCGACGGTGCCTTCCAGCTTCTTCTTCGCAGCGCCCGACATGGAACCCATCTTCTTCAGGGCATCCTTGATCGCCTTCTTCTTCTCGGCAGGGGTCTTGGCTGCCTTCAGCGCCTCGGCCTCTTTGCCATCAACCTGGCCAGCCAGCTTGGTAGCTTGGGCGTTGGCCTGTTCGTCGGTCTGAGTACCGGCTTCCGCCTTCTTCAGCTCTTCGTTCTTTTCGTCGATGGCTTCTTTGGCCTCGTCGCCTTCTTTCGCGGCGTCGCGGTTGAAGAAGAAGTTCCAGATCGAGGTGAAGGTTTTCTTGATGTAGTCCCACACGGCCTTGAAGCCGTTGCCGATGGCCGAGAACACACCTTCTTCGTTACCCGCACGCATGCCGTACTTGATGCCGTTGGCGTCGAGTACAGCCACCGCGTAATGCTGGGCCTGGGTCAGGTTGTTGAAGCGGGGCAGGCTTTCAGTGCCCTCGACAGCCGCGGTATGCTCCAAGGCGTCGAACATGATTTCCATGTGCGGGGCATCCGGGACAGTGTAACCATCCGGGGATACTTCGTAGTCTTCTGCGTATTCCATGATCGTTCCTTGTGACCCGACTTAAATGTCGGAGAGGTAGTTGATGTAGCTGTCGATGTTGGCCTTGGCCGCGGAGTTGAAGTCTTCGACCAGGGTGGTCACGTCCATCATCTTCTTCAGACGCGAACGACGGTTCCAGAACTTCGCGATCTGGGTGAGGATCGAGATGTACTTTTGGTAGTTCTGGATGTACACCGCCGGGTAGATCTTTTCCAGCCCCGGGATGAAGCGGAACGCCTGGTTGTCGGCGAACACCGGCAGGTTGTTGCGGATGTGCTCGAGCAGGGTGTCGGTCACGAGCTGGTACTGAGGATAGTCCAGCTGGAAGGTGTTGCCGATGGTCTCGATGAACGTGACCTGTTCCTGAACTTCCTGGTCCTTGTCACGGAACGCCGTGTGGCCGGTCAGGAACTTCATGTGGCGCTCGATACGGCTGATCATGATCGCAGTGACCACAGTACCGCCTTTGGTGGTGCTGCTGGTAAGCTCTTCGGCACCGACGACCAGTTGTTCTTCAGCTTCTTCAGCGAAGGTGGGTTCGGTAACGGTAGCAGCAACAGCTTGTGCAACGGGGGTCTTGGTAGCAGCCACAGGAGCAGCAGCTTCGGTCGACTTGGTCAGGTCTTCTACAACAGGACCTTCACCAGCAGCTTGTTCGGGAGTACTCATCGGAAGGGCCCTTTCGATTGAGATATTAGAAATAGGTGTATCCGTTAAACAGCATAAAATACCCCCGGCAGCCGAAGCCACCGGGGGTATTTTAACTAGAGCTTGACGTCCTTCAGGGTGTCTTTCAGACCCAGTGCTTTGATGATCTCGTCTTGGGCTTTCTGTATCGGGTCTTTATCCGTGGTAGGCTTCTCTGGGTTGTCCAGTTTGTAGCGAGTGCTCTCGCCTTCCACCAGACCGTCCAGTAAAGCATCTACCATGGCAACAGGCCACGTCATGTACTGTTCCAAGGTCATGACTTCTTTGATCTTGTTGAACCCGAACGTCTTCCCACTCGACTCCCACGACCACGGGTGATAGAACTTGTGTTCACCCGGGGTGTAGGCAACCGAGGCATGGGGGCTTCGCTTTTGTCCGCTGTAGCCCATGTTGATTTGATACAACATGAGCTCGTTGAATACCAGCGACTCTGGCAAAACCCCTTCTAACGATTGACCCAAGAGGCGGCTGTTGATGGTGTGATAGAGATCACTGGTCCACAACCGCCCCTTAACCATCGGCGTTAGTCGGAGAGGGCTCCTTGGAGTGCCTTCTGAGATACGACCGCCAGGTTCACAATCATCAATTGGGTGTGGATAAAAAAACTCATGATCGGATCGATCGGAGTGTAGCCCAATGGACGGTCGAGGAACTGTTCAGGGTCCTGGTGGTCAGCGCTGTTGCCACCGCACTTCGGACACACGTAGTTCGCCACACCGGTGAAGGTACGGGACATGTACGGCGTCTTGTTCAGGATGAACTTGGTCAGGTTGGCGTTCATCGAGTCATGGTCGAGGACCACGTCATAGATGCCCTTGTAGTAGTCCGCCAGGTCTTCCTCTTCCTCGCGAACATAGACGATATCTTCCTCGTCAGTGTTCGGTGGAGCCAGGTCAACAAACTTCGACACCCAGTGGATGTACTCGGTCGCACCGATGTCGGCGTACGCCAAGCTGATTTGGGTGTCGTATTCGTCCGGGCTGGTGACCTTGGAACGAATAGCACCCAGGCGCGGGTTCACCTGACTGATGAAGTAGTCGAAGCACTGGAAGGCCTGCGACAGGGTTGGGGCAGCGATTTCGAAGTACATGTTCTTCTCATCGTTCCATACCCGGTCATCTTCCAGATTGAACTTCGACGCCAGGCTCAGCGCACGGGTTTCTTCCAGCGTCAGCTTGATCAGCTTGTTCTGGAGGTTACCCAGGATGGCCAGCTCTTCGTCAGTGGTAACACCCGGGCGGTTCTGCGACAGCAGGGTCGGGTCCACCAACGAGAAGTTGTCCCAGTCGCACTGAGTGTTCAGGCAACGCAGGTTCATGTTGGTGCCACGATGGCTGGTGGCTTCGATCAGCGCCGTACAGATACGGTCGAAGTCGGTGATGGTGATGACTTCAGCCAACTGGTTATAGTCGACAATGTCAGACACCGACGAACTGTTGATGTACTGCACCAGGAAGTCCCAGATGACCTTCATGGCAGCAACACGCGCCAGCACGGCGTTGTTGTTGTTGATGGAACGCACGTAACCAGTAACGGTACGGCGGATGTCGTTGACCAGGTTGCCCAGCAGGGTACGGTTTGGACGGGTGAAGTTCAGCTGCACGAACGAGTTGCGCAGCAACAGGTCGAACTGGAGGGTTTTACCTGCAGCCTTCGCCGAAGAACGACGCATGCCTTCCGACGTCTTGAAACCGCTACGCTTACGCGAAGGGGTTTGGGCGACGATGTCGGCGGTTACGAATTCACCACCACGGTTGTGGATGTTGGTGATACCCTTCTCGGTCATGACCTTGGAGCGCACGCGCAGTTCGTCTTGCACTTCGCTCATGAAGACGTACAGTTCTTTGGCGTAGTTCGCCACGTCTTCTGCAGTCTTGCCAGGGAAGGTAGTGGTAACGTATTCGTTCCACTTGTCTTTGGCCTGGGCCATGGCGGTGTCGGTCATTTGATCGGCTTCGAACAGTTCCACCACCGCACGGTAGCCCAGCCATTCCTTGATGACCGCTTGCGCCGCCATCACATCTTTCTTGGAGTTGCCCAGGAAGATGCTGATGAAACCTTGTTCCTTCTCTTCCTCGGTCAGCTCACGAATGATCGGGCTGCGGGGAGGAAGGTAGTCCTTCAGCGGGGTGGTTTCCGCCGTTTGCTTGTCCTTGAAACCAGCACGGGTTTCAGGCTTTGCAGGAGCCTGTTCGGCAGGTTGTCCCTGTTCGGAACCCTGGTCCATTTCATGTTCGCTCATTGCTTAGCGCCCTTATTAGCAGGTAACTGGGTCGTGGATGTTTTTGGCCAGTTCGATGGCGACGTCAGCATCAACGTCATCTTCTTCTACCAACTCACCGCCCAGAGGCGCGGTCATGTCGGCGTGGACGGTCTGGCCGGTACGGTACTGGTCAGCCACACGGTTCATACGGATTTCGTGCAGGCCGTAGCTGAACTGCACCATGGTCACGTCTTCCGGGGTGTGCTCTTTCACGAACGCGTCCACCAGCGGTTTGATGCCGTTCATGGTGCCGCCGTAGATGCTCGGGATCTGCAGCTGCATCACTTCGGCCATCAGGTCGATGTAGTGCGTGAAGATCTCCATGTAGTCGTCTGGCTTCTTGCCGACTTCGATGAAGTCGTACATCGCATTGATGTCTTCGGTGATGCCGACGACAGCGCGGTCGTAACCGGCGAACTCGAGCAGCTGTTCAGTGGTCAGGGTGATCTTCTTCTCGGTGTGGAGACGATCAGCCACTTCGATCAGACCGTGGAAGTGGGCGAACACCGGGATGGTCTCGGTGATCATCTTCAGGATGCCGACGTTGGTGAACTTACGACCGGACTTCTTGCCGCCTTTGCGTTGCGTGGCCAGGTCTTGGGCTACCGCCAAGATACCTTTGGTGGCGATCTCCAGCGACAGCTGCTGATCAGCTTGTGCACGGGCCTTACGCTGTGCAGCAAACTTAGTCTGTTCCGCCTGATGTTCTTTCGACTTACGGGCAGCGTCACGGGCTTTGGCTTTAGCCTGTTTGCGCTGTACTGCTTTCTGATTCTTACCGGACATATGCTATGATTCCCTTAACAGGTAGACGGGTAAGTCCCAATGATTATCGAGACTGATGAAGTTGTATTGATGGGAGAAAACGAAGATCTTGCAGCCAGCTTGGTTGGTGGGATCTGGCTTTCTTTCCGAGAATCCATTCCTGAGCCACAAGCTAGAATATTGATCGAGGGGTTTAATTTAATCATCCTCAGCGATCCGTCACAGGGCGATATGGACGAACTCGCTGATGATGATCGTCTTGCAGGTCGAGTAGATTCTCTGCTCCCTGGGATGCTCACCCAAATTCTGGTTGATGACGCCACGACCACCCCAATGAAGAAAATGGCGGTGTTCGAGCTCATAACTAACAATATAATCGAAACCCTCACCCGGATGGGTTTCACGCTCGACGACGACATCGTTAACCACGAGTACCTCCCCGAGCTGAATAAGATCCTGTCGTTCTTCTACGACATGCAGCAATACGAAGACGTAGTCGGTATTGCGCACTTGTTGGAATCACAGGACATCCCTCAGGTAAACCGTTTCCTCTTGGCCATGTCCAAGTACCTTGGCGATAAGTTCCCGCTGGACAACTACGAGCTCATCCTGCTCGATGTGAGCGAGGTTACACTCAAGGCTATACGTGATGGCCTGGAGCTCCCAGACGACTCTGAGGGGATCCCTGAGGCGGTCATACAGCGTATCCGTGCCAACGCTGAACTTATCGAGGGCACCAAAGGTTACGAGCACGTCATCATGAACGGTGGCGTGGGCGGTTCGGTTGACAGCTACATGGAGTTCTTCAAGAGCGACCTGGCTGAAGTCTTCCAACGTAACGACCCGGTGGCGTACGCCAAAGAGCTCGCAGCGATCTACCTGATCAGCGACCTCAACACACCGGTGATCAAGAAGGCGGTGTTGGAGTTCATCTACACCGTGGTTACCGACCATGCGGCCCTCTACAGTGTGGAGGCGTTTATGAACAGACTGGTACTCGACAATGACTAAACTTGAATACCTGAAACACTTCTTTAACGAGAAGGGTTACGGGTCCAAAGCAGCCATTCAGTCTATCATCTCGATTCAGATGGAAGACGAAGATTCCTCGGGGGCTTTTAAGAAGATCCCGTGGGCGATATTCGTGGAGGGGGGTAAGTACAACGTCCTAATTGAAGGTGAACAACACACCGTCGATGGGGACGTGAAACTGCCGTTCTGCTACATGGACGACAAGTTCGACTTCCCATCTGACTTCCACGCGTGTCTAAAGGACAAAGCCATTACCTCGACCTTCGGGTTGATGCTGGCTAACGTGATCCTGTTGTGGGAACCCTTCAAGGAGAAGGTTGATTACGTCAACAAGTTCTTCAGCAAGGGTTTGATCCAGGGTACCCTTGACCGGTTGATGGTGGATGATCCAAAGGAAGGTGAAAGCGTTCCTGAAGGTAAGGCCTCGGTAAAGGATTGTTTGTTGTTCTCGAGCAACAGCCAGTTCCTGCACGGTCTGGGGACCTTCTCCATTAAACCGGGTGGTATCGACGCCATTACCGTCAGCCCTACGGTGCTTGCTTTGCGTGACAAGCTGTTTGCGCAACTCAAGGCTGAAGGCAAGATGAACGACTCGGTAGCCTTTACTGCGGCGGTGGAACAGGTGGTAGAACTGGACCGCCAAGAACAGATGAAGGGTCCGAGCAAGAACTTCTACATCGCCGACAAGTACATCAGCACAGCCCGTAAGCGTATGTTCATTGCCTTCGGTATTGAACAGAACCCTACAGGCGACGGCTGGGTGGCGTTGCCGAACTCCCTGAACGAAGGTATTGATCCTGAACAGATCGTTACCTACGTCAACACCGCAGTGGGTGGTGCGTATAGCCGTTCCATGGCTACGGGTGAGGGCGGTTCGCAGGTGAAGGAGGTACTGCGTCTGATTGGTCGTTCGCGTGTGGAAGGCGAAGACTGCAAGTCGCCGGTGGGCGAAACCATCATCTTGAATGCGAAGATCGCCAAGAACTGGATCGGTAGCTTCTACATCGGTGCCAAAGGCGAACGCATCGAGATCACCAAAGAGAACTTTGTTAGCCTGATTGGTCTGCCGCTTAACATGCGTGTACCACAGCACTGCATCGTCAAGAACGGTAACTACTGCCGTACGTGCTTGGGCCTGGGTCTGGGGGCTTATGAGAACCGGTTGAGTGCCGAGGTAGTTCGTCTCCCTACCGAAGCAATGCTGACACGTATGAAGGCTCACCACCAAGCTGGTGCGTCAACTCGTCGTCTGGACCTCAAGGTAGCTATCCGGCGATAAGGCAAAAAAAGAAAACCTCTAACCTCTACCTCCCTTTTAGGGAGGTAGAGGCCAAAGGCTCTATTACGTCAGCAAGTCCAGCATACCGTCAGTCGGGATCATGGTTTCACGACCCGGTTGAGCAGTGAAGAACACCCGATCGGGGTAATGCTTGGCTGTGAACACCATGTGTCGGGCGTATTGTGGTTGAGAAAGTGCATCCCGAATCACCGTCAAGTCCAGCAGCGAGTTTGCATACTGGATACATGCCATGGCCTCGTGGAGCTTGTTGCAGAGCACTTCGTGCTGCTCAGAGTTGAACTCATAGAGTTCCCCATCTTGCAGAACACCTTTCTCTTTGTCATGATCAGCCAAGATGTCCAAGAGATAGGTCACGGAGTTATCGAAGTAGCTGTCGGGATCGTCGCAGAGGTGAGAGGAATCGTCCATTACCCGCAAAGGTATGAGCTCTGGATTACTCACCACATTGTAGATCGCCTCCAGCATTACGAAGGCCAGGAAGTTCTCGTCGATGTCGGAATACAGCTCTTCCTTCAAATCGGGATGAAGGAGAACCATAAACGCGTCCATCATCAGCCCACCTCTACCTCAATGAGGATTCGGACACCACCCAGGCTGATGCTGTTGATCGAGAACGAACGACCACAGTACGGCTTCAGCAGGGCGATGGCGTCGGCGTAGCCCGGGGTGGTTTCCTCGAACTTCTTGAACGCCGCTTTGACTTCCTTCGCTTCCGAGTCGATGTACTTCTTGACTTCTTCAGCCGTCTGCAGCGCCGGCGGCACTTCGAGGTATTGCTGGATCATCGGCCCGACGTCGTCGAGGAAAGGTTCGTTGGTCATGATCGAACGAACACGACCCACCACCAGCTGTTGCATGATGGTGTAGTGGCGGCAATTCTCGATCCCCGGGGTGGGGATGGTGTGAGAATTGATAACTGGGGTGGTTTGCGTGGTCATTGGATAGCTCCTGCGAAGCCGATAATGATGTGTTGTGAGGTTACGGAGATGACTCGGAGTTCATCAATGATGAGCACCTCCCCGTAATAGTTGTTGATTTCGTCGCGGTTCCGATCCAGCACTAACTGGAGGAACATCGCAACCTCGTGGCCGAAACGCACCAAGTGCCCTTCTGGATCCTTGATGAATTCCCGCCGTTCTTGAGGACTGTAGAAGTTCAGATGCGCAAAGGTAGCGTCCTCGTCTTCCTCTGCGTCGTACGCCTTCTCACGAAGGAGGTAGTAATAGTAACCGTCGTCGATCGGAGTGTCCGTATCACCGAAGTCCAACAGGAAATCGGTCAGGGCATCAAGTGTAACTTCCTTGACCATCTCCGTGGCATTGATTAGCCCCGGACACTTCAGGATCAACGTCTTGTGGGCGTGTTCTTTATCTCGTGCCATGGTCGATCTCGTCAAAAGCCTTTCGCCGACTATGCGGCCAGCGAAAGGTTAGCGTCAATGTTCTTCCACGAGTTCTGCTTAGGCGCGAATGCAATCTTGCGCTTCTTCTGGCAGTCGACGTGTTTATCAATATCAACACAAACAGGGAAACCAAACCGAGGCTTGATTCGGCCACCGAACTTCCCGCGTAGATCCCGCAAGCGTCCGATCATCTGTTTGTTCCTTTGAATGGAGAACACAGTGTGGAAACAAATGGTTGTGACCAGTCCCGGAATGTCCTTACCAGTCCCGCAACTCCCCGGAGTAGTGATGACAATTTCGTGTTGCAGGTACTTCTGGGGTTCCTTCTTATCCAGTGTACCGAGGAACGTGTCAAAGTCCCACCCGGGGTAACGTAACAGGAACTTCTCCTTCATCACCTGGCACATCTTGATCAGGGAGAAGAAGAACAGACACTTCGTACCATCCTCACGTATGTCGAGGTAGAGATCTTTGAACATCTTGTCCGCGATCTCAAAGTAGAAGTCAGTCAATACCGGGGAATTCAGGATCGACTGTTCCACCGCCATGTCGTTGTAACTGCCAAACTGCTGCGTCTTGATGCGGAACTTCCGCAGGTCAATCTGGTACAGGTACGCAAAGATGTCGATGTAGTTTTCCGGGTCCGGTTCTTTCAGGCGCATGTGCACAGGCAACATGGTCTGATACATCCGGTTCATGAACGGGTCGTCGGCCGTTAACGTTGCAGACAACAGGAGGAACTTCTCCAAGTTGCCGTACATCATTGACAGCGAGACTTCGTGGAACGACTCATGGCCCTCGTCAAGGATTCGGTACCCAGGCTTGATTTGCTTGAATATCGTGTCGAGGCACGGCGCATCCGGATCCGTACGGTTATCCCGTAGGTAACGCGCAATCCGTGTGGTTGGCAAGATGATGATCTTCGGACTGATTCGTCCAGACTCGATCGCTTCCCCAAGCAAGGGGAGTGACTGTTCCCAGACGACCACGTCACCGGGTTCAGTGTCAATCATCTTGTCAAGGTCGTTAATCCACGTCGTGATATACCGCGGCTGGATCGTAATGATCGTCCGCATACCCAACATCACCATCGTGAACAACGACATGTAGGTGTTGTGGGTTACCACGTAGTCCTGGATAACGTACAGCCGACTCTCGTGAGCCACCGAGATACACAACGTCTTCGCTGGCACGCACTGCTCGATCTTGGCTACCATCAGCTTCAGATCGGGGAACTTCATCCCTACCAGCTCATTGACCTTCTCGTCGAGCGTAAACAATGACGCCGGATCTTTGTAGCGGATCGTGACGTAGTGGTTGTGTTTCTTGCCTTTGTAGCGTGCAATACCGCCGAGACTCCATACGAGTTGCTGCACAGTTCGTGCGGTTTTTTCGTAGGGGGTAAACAACACAATCGACCCATCTCGCTTCGGCTGAGCATTTCGATCAAGAAGCCCTTGGAGGAGAGCAAGCCGTTGAGCAGTAGAACCTTCAAGATACTTCTCCGTGAGGATACGATCCGTGTAACCGATCATGTACGGATCAATGATGTCCATGCGATCGGCGTTCTGTTCACTCGTGACCAACGGGAGATAGAAGTCTTGCTTGTCCATCTCGTCGAAGATCTGCTGGGAATTGAGGATCTCTCCTTTACCCCGCACATCACGGTAAACTTCCCACAGGTGCTCAGGGCAAGTCACCGCCGTTCTGCCGTCTTCAAACGTTACCTTAAGGGTAGGAGTCACCCCTTGAGGATAAACGCCTGTAACGGCTGTGTAGGAGCCATCAATGGTGAGGACCTGATCCCCTACCTCGATGTCCTTCATTTCTTTCCAGCCACCCGGTACTCTGACCGGTGTGGTTTCCAGCAGGGCCTTACCTTGACCCGTTGCTGCGTTGTTGACCTTGATCGGGCGTGGGTCCAACTGGTAGTTGATCCACTCCTTCTGGTCTTCTCGTGGGGTTTTATATTCCTCTTTGAGTTTGAACGTGACCCGCTCACCGCGGATCACTGGTTCGTCCTCAAGCTTGACGCGTGCTTCTTTGTACCCACAATGGACCGCAAAGGCGATCAGTTCATTGATTAAACTGGCCGGGATCCGGTACTCCGTCTTGTCGTGGTTAGACCGCGCAAAGACGTGAGTGACTTTCCAGACTTGTTTGTTGCTGCCCGGAACAGGAACTTTGCCAAACTTGTACAGGTGTCGTTTGCAGAACGGGATAATCACCCGGTCCTTGAACTCTCCGTAATAGCCGAAGATGCGCAGGTAGTTATGCGCACGACTTATGGTTGCCACATGCCGCATAGACCAGCCTCTACTGTTAGGGGAATGGAGCCCCCTAACAGGAGGCTCCACGTTTAACTTACACCGTGCTGGAAGAAACACTCCAACGGAGAAGCTTGTCGATCTTTCACCAAGAACGTCTTCACATTGTTCAGTACGTTCTGTTGCTTTTCGAAGATCATCAAACCGCCACCGCCGCGATGCTCAATGCAGCTGATGAAACTGGAGAAGTATTTCTCCCCAGGGCCATTCGCCAGAGCAAAGGACAGGTTGTTTGGATCCCGCGTCAAGGCACAGGCCAGGATGGTTTCAATGTGGATCGCGTTGATGCCTTTGGTCTCAGCGTTGATCAGGGTCCAGAACTCACCCATCACTTCACCGAACACCTTAGGCGTGACCACTTGCTTCCTCCAAGCGTTGTTACGCTTGTTGAAGGTGAGGAAGTTCTCCACCCGGGACCGGTGCGCATCCAAGTCCTCACGGGTATACGGGAGTACAAACATCGGCTCGAGGTGGTTCCACTTCGAGAGGTCAACCGAGATGAAACGACGGTCGTCCACGTTCCAGCCGTTCTCCAAGATATACCGGAGGAAGCCCATAGAAAAGCGAGCGTGGCGAGAAGATACTGACGTAATGGCAGGGTGCTGTTGGGTAGTGGTACCACCCATCATCACATCTTCCACGTCATATTTGAACGTCACTTCCGTGAAGTACGGTAGCTTGTCCAACGACACTTCGTCCAACACGTCCAAGCTACGCAGGTCAGCCAGATCTTTGGTGATCACCGACCGCATAACCAGACGGGTTCCTTCCTTCACGAGCTCCGGGGACATGAAGATTTCATCACCATTACTGGTAATGATATCCCGATCACGCTGGTGCGGTACAAACTTCTTCGCACTGGCGTTACGGATGAAGTGCTTGGTGGACAGCATCTTCTGACCCAGCGGGTTACAAATGGTCGTACCCGAGTACATACCCACGTTTGCGTCACGACGCATCAGGGTGTTGTACGGGATATGCGCCTTCATGGCCCCGTAACATTTCCCACAAGGCTGACCCGACTTACCATTACGACAGAACGAGATACTGCGAATCTCGACTGTATCACCGGCTTTGATCTTCTTAACCGTTTTGTGGTCAATCAGTTCAGTGGTACCATCTTCCACCAGCCGGTACTTGCCCATCAGCGCGGACGCCATCTCCGTCGACGTCACACGGATAGGCACCAGGTCGTTGCTACCACAGTCAGTCATGTGATCAATGGAGTGGATCACTGCACCGAAGATGTGAATCTTCCGGTGGAACCATTCCGAGTCCTTCAGACCTTTACCGTTGGAAATCAACGACTTACCCGAACCACGGGAGTCACCCAGCACGTCAGCCAGGTTAACAATACCTTCCGCGTAGTTGGACATCACTGCGTTAGGCAGGATGGTGTTGTTGAGATCGAACACCGAACCACGGATAACCGCTTTCTGGTACGCTTGGTTGATACTCACACCACCCGTACGTGCCATCAGCGCCATGGTGTTGGTATTCAGAGAAGGAGCTTCCTTGAGGTAAGCCCCGAAGAGTTCCTCCCCTTCGTCGATGGTGACCTCTTTCTCGTTCACCTGTCGCCGGATCTCAACGATCCCCGGATCCTCCCGGAGTTCCGCTACCGACTCTGCCGTGGCCGAGATGACTGAAGTCTCCGACATCACCACGATCAGGTTGTTGAGCTTGGTCTGCCAGTTGTACACCATGACCTTGATGTAATCGTTCTCCACCGGGTCATGGATGTGCGGCATTACCTCGCCCAAGATATAGTTGACCGGGATCGCCAACGTCTTGTCGTTATACACGACATCCTTACCGGTTCCGTCTTTGTTAGACGGGATCAGCTCCTTAACGGAATACGGCACTTCGTTGTACCGTGGATGCCGGTGGATGTGTAGCCCTTGCCACGTCAGCATGAGCGCAAACGTGTCCGTCCGTCTGGTTTCGCCGAAGTCGTCCGTGACATCGGCAGCCATACGGAAACCACGCCAGCGCAACATCTGGGCTTCAGACAGGTTTGCGAATTCTCGCAAGTTGATTTGCATCACGCCCATTACACTGGCTCCTTCAGATTGCATTTATAACCATCCGCTTGATAGTCCATCGACCAAGCCGGGTTGATACCTGGAGCAAGTTGAGCCGGTTCGTCCAGTCGCTCACGTTTAATCAACGCGTCTTCTGGTTCCGGTACAACAGGTGCCTTAGGTGGTTCGAACTTGACTGGTTCCTGTTCTGGCATGCGGAAGCCCAGGTCCTGTATCCCGTAATCACCCGGAACACCTTCAGTCCGGTCAGACGGTCGTTCATGCCGCAACGTGAAGCCGGAGTCCGACAACATACTCGCCGACATCTGCACCGCACGGTTGTACCCGTACTCGTTCTCCTTAACGATCTGGTTGATGTTAAACGGATCATCAGCCCGGATAATACGTTGTGGCATCAGCACACGGAGGACTGGCGAATACGCCATGGCCAATTGCTTAACCACTTCCTTCGCACCCACCTGGCTCACACGGAGACGACCTTCGGTCTCACCCATGTTGCGGTTCCAGGAATCCCGGATAAAGCTGTTGTACTTGTTGGTCTCGTTCAGTTTGGCTGGCATGCCGAACGGGTTAGCGACCGGCAAGGACTGAGCACTCATGTCCGTACCGAACTTGTCCAACAGCATGAAGTGCTGGTTGGTGATCAACACAGGGTTAACCGACCGCACTTGTTCACCGAGGGAGCTGGTGAAGGTAATGCACTCCGGCTTGTACGCATAGACCTTACGCAAGGCATTGATAATCGCCACACCGTACAGCTTGGTGTCCGACCGTACCTGCACACTGATCTGGTTCTTGGCGGTGTAATCCACCAACTCCCGAATGTCCTCGGGATTCACCAGGGTCTGTTTAACCAACTCCGCGTATTCCGGGAAGCCAGTCTCGAAGAACTTCATCAGCTTGGCGTATGCCGTGTCATAATCGCCCTGCTTGTGAGCGGCGATCACTTCCTTGTGGACGTTAACGTTGATGAAGTTGATCGACTGTTCCATCAGCATGGAGTAAATCTGTCGACGGAAGGCTGGTGTGTTGTTCACCATGATGTCGGCAACCGTACCGTCATCATACCGCGGTGCTTCGTGTTGCGGAATAACCCGCACGATTACACCTTTGTCACCGTTCATACCCGACATCTTGAACTTGGTACGACCCGGGACAATCTCACGCATGGTGATCGTGATGTTCCAGTCTTTCAACTTGTTCCGCTTGATGCTGCGGCTCAAGGTGTTGTGCTTGCCGGTGTACAGGTCTTTGGTGTAGTTGCCGTACGCGAAGTTAACGAAGTTCGTCAATGCTTCGGTCATGGCGATGTCTTGCCCACGGTTGGCAGCAATACGACCTTTGTACCAGCGCAGCACATTGTTCCACATCTCGTTCTGTTTCTTCTCGTACCGGTCCAGTACAGCGTTGTGGGCCTGGTCGATGTATTCCGTCGAACGGTTGTTGGAACGGTTCTTCATACGGTCGCTGAGCACTTCCACGCTCATGACCTGCGAGTTAACCGGTGCCTTGAACAAGATGTCGTGGTCGTGGTCCGGTACTTGCAGCGCCTTCTTGGTCAGGGCTACCAAGGCATGCTCGGTAATCCGACGGCGGAAGCCCATGACGATACCGTCTGGGCGTACCATCTCGCCCGGCTCTGGGAATGGACGAGTACCGTTACCGTACAGCATCAACGGAATCAGGTCATCTTCGTTCCAGCCGTGTTTGCGTTCGTGCTTGAACATGCAGCGCAGTTTCTCGTGTGCGCACACGTCGGTAATCCAAATACCGTCCTCTTCCGTCCCGTGGAAGGATGCCGGAGCGACTTTAAGGTCCATCCCGAACATCCACTCACCCGATTTACTGATGCGTGGACTCTGAGCAAAGATGTAACCTTTCGGGAACGTCGCACCTTTCTCCAGCTTACGCCAGACTTCCTTGTTGTACACGTACTCGAAGCCGACGTACGTATTCTGGGTGTTGTACCGCGGTAGCTCCAGAATGTCGTACATGTTCTTTTCGTCATTCTTAAAGATGACGAACACCGGATTCCATTTGTCAGTACGTTCGTCGTTGTTTGCTACGAGCGTCTCGACGTAGAACAGTTCCTCCACGATCATGTTGGAGGGTGCATCGATGCGGCGAGCGGTTTCAGCGTATTGATACTCAAAACCTGTAGTCAGCTTACGCTCACTCGCACCGGATGTCACCACAGCTTTAGGGATCATGTTACCGACCATGTAAATACGAGTCGGCGACGATACCCAAGGGAATGCCACTAGGTTAGCACACACCCCGACGATGGCAGGATGCAGCTGGTTCTCTTGAACCGGGAACTTCAGATCAAACTGAAATTCGTCAGACTTCTTGCCCACGGTGTTTTACTCCCTTACCAGGATCTGATATCAGATCTCAAATTCTAAGTTTCACACTGATGATATAGGTTTAAAAACAGTTAACCCAGTTCCCACTACTCACCAGAGGTCGCCATGCCTATTTCTGATGCTTATAGCACCGAAAAGGACGTTTTCTATACCGACCGATATAAAACGTTGGTCAGGTCCCAAAAAGAAACATTGCTAAAAACAGCTCAACAGATCCCCATCTTGGACCGTGCACAGCTACACGCGTACCGTACGGATGTGTACCGTGTGCTGCGGAGTCTGAAAGTCCCTCCCCACTTGTACTGGACGACGGCCTTTATCAATGGGCTGGAGAACCCAGACGCAGACGTTAGCGGGCTGAAGTTTATCTACAGCGTGCAGGAAAACGTCTTGGAGAAAATGATCTCGCGTAGCAATACGCAGCGTGGCTAAATAAAAAATTGAAGGTTAGGAATAGCAGGTGGGGGAGACCCCACCTGCTTATCCGTTATGGCTGCTTAGAAAGTAGCCGCGTTGGCATCGCTACCGCCGTACTGTACTGCGTTACCGCCACCGGAAGTGACCGGCGCCGACATTTGGTACATCCCCATCATGTTCGGTTGCATGCCCATCATCGGCATCATACCTGGCATACCCATCATGCCCGGCATGCCCATCATGTTGGGTTGCACCCCCATCATGTTCGGCATCATGTTCGGGAGCATCTGCTGTTGCTGCATGCCCTGGATTTCGGAGCGCTGCAGTTTGTTACCCTGACGGGTGCACAGGTAGATGACCGGAACGCCGTGCATGGTGACCGCATGGTGGATCACACGGTTACCGGCCATGTCGATTTCGGACCGCACATAACGGTCGCCCATTTCCATAACCGGTGGCGTGGTGTCGAAGCCCATGTTGGACTGCTGAACCGGAATCAGCTGTTGCTGTTGCTGCTGCATCTGGTTCGGCTGCTGGAGGATCGTCACATTCTGCTGCGGTTGCTGCTGGGTGTTCGACGACGACACCGACATGAGACCCGACAGGTCAGACTGGCTGCCCGACGTGTTGGTGTTCTCGTCGTAGGTGTTGTGGCTGTTGTAGTCCAGCACTGGTACCTGACGGTAGATATCCGGCAGCTCTTCCATGTGCTCTGCCCAATCAACGTCGATCGGGTAGACGCCGGCCTTGTCGAAGTCGGCACGGAAGATGTTCTGGATGCGGTTCAGTTGCTCCGCGATGTCGGTGTAGCAACCCAGGTACGACACCAGGCGAGCAGCCACCGGATGAACCGATTCGAACTCGTAATCGTTCGGGTTGAGCACCGCCGGAATGATCGACTGGAACAGGTGAGCCGCCACCTTCAATGCCGCACGCGACACGCTGAAGTTGTTGATCTCGACCAGCTGGTTGTCGGACTGACCTTCGGAACGCACCAGGCGCTTGATGACCTCGTCGTAGAACGGGAAGGTAGGACGAGTCTTGTAGTAGACCTTCTCACCCGACCGCTGGCTACGGCCACCGCCCTTGGTCACCTTGAGGTGCATGAAGCGGTTGTCCAGGCCGTTGTCGTCGATCTCGACCTTCATCTGCTTGAACAGTTCGCTCAGTTCGTCACGCACAGAACGCTTGATCTTCTTGAGCGGTTCCAGCAGGTCCAGGGTTTCCTGCTTCCAGGCTTTCTTCTCGGGACCACCGGCCACGCCGATCAACACGATCGGGTACTTGCGGAACACGTCGAGGATCTTCATGCTGGTCATCTTGCGGATGATCTTGAAGACCTCGGTTTCCTTCGAGGTGATGTTCTCGCAGGCCGGGTGGAAGAAGACCTTGGCAACACAGTTACCTTCCAGGACTTCCGACGTCGGCAGGTACATGTCCTGCTCGTCGATGCGAATGTCGATCTCGGCGTTGCTACCGGAGACCGTGAAGACGATGCGGCCGTCGTCCTTGACCAAGGCTCCCCACGAAAGGAGCATGGCTTTATACAGCTTGTTGAGTTCGTTCATGGGGAAACCTTATGCAAAGTGATCGCGAATGTTGGTCATCAGGTTCTTGGCCTCGGCGAGACCGTTGTCCGATGCGGTGATGTTGGTGCTGGTACGGTTGATACAGTACGTAGCATTGACGAAGCGCTGCCCGTTGTTCTGGTCGCCGTTGAAGAAGATCTCCACCGACGTCTCACCAAACACCGAGCACGTCACCATCACGTTCATGATGTGGCTGCTGTGGACATAGCCGGTGGAGTACTTGGCGAAGAAGTGGGCTTTCAGCAACTGCTTGAACTGCTCTACACGGTTGATGGCGTAGTCGTCGTTGCTCAGTACCGAACCGAACTCACCGTTGATGATCTCCACACCGTCGTCCGAACCTTGCAGACCGTGGAAGTCGTGTGGGTTGTTGGTAGCCGAGAACACCAGGTGAGTCAGACCCACTTGGATCAGCAGGTGTACGGTGAGGAAGGCCAGTTCGCACGCGATGATCTCGTGGTTGGTAATCCGACCATAGTCCATAGAGTCCATCAGGTTGTTGACTTGCGTGAACGTAGTAGGGTTCAGCAGGTCGAGGTTCAGCACTTGCGGCAGGTTGGTAAAGACCGACGCAATCTCTTGCACCGACCAACCTTGGAAGCCGTTCATCATGTTGCTGGTGCCGAGGTTGAACATCATGGCCTGGAAGAATTCGTTGTCAGTCAACGAAGCTTCCTGAATGCCAACACCACCCATGCTTTCCGAGAAGGCATTCTCCATACCGATCTTCTGCGCGGTAATGCCGGTGTTGGTGGCCAGCTTAAGCAGTTCCTTCGCATGGTGCGTAGGATTGAGGTTCTGCGTCTTGGACGAGACAACCGTCTTCGCCAAGTTGGTACCCAGGGTGCCGTCGTACTGAGCACCGATGCCGTCTTCTTCACAGGCCATGAAGCCGAGTGCTTCGTTGGCCACGTCCATCGGGCGAATAGCCTTGAGCTTCTTCTGGCCGAATGGGTCACCCAGCAGGAACTGTTGCGACGACGTGATGCTGGTGCTGGCCAGTGGGAACCCGTGGTTGTCTTGTACGTTTTTGGTTTCCGACGACCATGCCCGCACTGGTACGAACAGGGTTTCTGGTGGAATACCTTCCATCGAGGCACCTGAGCCACCGGTCAGGTAACCGAGCACCACCAGTTCCACGGAGCTCAGCGAGTTGCGGGTAACCTGGAAGCGGAGCATACCGATACCGCGACGGATGTTGAAACCGTCTTCGATATTGACCATACCGCCAGGCTGTGCGCTCAGGCCACCGGACTGTTCAGCGACGGCTTGCAGCGTGGTACCCTTGATACCTCCCTGGAACTGTTCCATCTTCAGCGTGTCCATCATCATGCTGTTTGGATTCATGACGTTATGACGATGGTAGTGGTCGTGGTTCGCGTTGCCCATACCGAACAGTGCTTGAGTCAGGATTACTTCTTTTTCCATTTTGCTGCGCCTCTACTTAATTCAGATTAACCGTTTACGTGACGAACCAACGACATGAATTCTTTCTTGATTTCCACATCAATGTCGATTGAGAACATCGAACCTTCTTTGACCCGGCCGTAGATTTCCTCGTTGTCCAACACCCCGTATTCCAAGTTGGACATCCACTGGCCGTTGCCAAACAACTCCAGGAACTGTTCTGCCGAGACCAACGCTTCATTGAAAGAGCGCCCGTCATTGTTCCTGGATTGGACTTCACAGATCGAAGCTAAGTAATCCTTCTCTTCGGTGTTCAGTTTCAGTCCATCTCCCAGCGCTCGCTGTCCGTTCGGGTCGTGGATTGCCCCCAGCAAGGATGGAAGGTATTTGTAGCCCATCTCGCTCAACCACACCTGCGCAATGGCAATCGCTGCCATGAGCTGAGGGTAGTAGGCCGCATCATAAATGAACGGCGAAGCGACGATGGTTTCTTCGGTCAGTTGACCTGCGTACGTCAGTTGCAGGATCTTCCGAATGTGGTCGGTCAACTCGAAGTCCCAGTTAGGTGGGAGATTGTCGTAGACCTTCTCGATCAGCTTGTGACGTTTGATCCCCAGTGCCAAGGCCTGGTAGTAGAAACGGTCACCGCCACGGGGTGCATCATTCTCGTCGAACAGACCGAAACTGAAGAACTCCGCTTGTACCGTTTCGTTGGAGGACTTCACCTCTTCGCTGATCTGGTACTTGTCGAGGATCGAGCGTTTGTCGTCATCGTCATCCGACGGACGATCTTTGTCGCGGAAGGTAGAACTGCCCGCTTCGTGCAACTTGACAGCTGCGTTGATCGCGGTGGCGATGTTCTTGCCTTCTTCCGTTTCTGGAATAACTGCACAGCACAGACGGCCGAACACGGCGTTGTACAGAACCCGATCGACGAAGTTCTCTACGCTGGTCACGCTGTCAACTTGCGAAGGAATGCCCCGCTTGTTGAACGCGAACTTCACGTAGGTCGACAGTTTCAACCAGCCCTGCATGGCTGACAGCACCGGGTTGTCTTTGATCAGGCGACCGCACACCAGTTCTGCACTCGGAATACCCATGTGCGGTTCGAACCGTGCAATCAACCCGAAGACGATCGGGTAGATGGTCCGTACCGAGAACGCGTACTTCACCATGCCGATGTAATCTTGGTCCATGATGGTCGTTTGTTCTGGATAGTCGCCTTTACTCGCGGCTTTGCTCAGGTCCTTAGGGATCCTGAGGTATTTGTCCGAGTATTGAATGAAGTCACAGTATTTATACACGTTGATGAAATCAATGATCTCATCGCAGATGGGTTTCAGCCGCTCCAGTTCGGCGTCGTATTCCACGACCTTGCCGCTGTCCACGATCTTGTGCGCTTTCTCGTAGAGGGCAAACAGCTTTTCTTGCTGCTCGTGGTTCATGGTGCTCTGGACGTAATCGTTCTGGCAATCGAAGAGATTACTCTCTGGTTCGTTGCGGTCCTTGATCACCTTCTCGAGCTTGATGGTGGCTTTACCGTTGAACTTAAGCACATGGCTGTTCATGGTAATAACAATAGCTTCCAAGGATTTCTTGGAGCTACGACGTGTGTCAATTGAGAACATGAAAAGAACACTCCAATTGCGTATGCTCAACCAAATAATGTAGGTTTCAAATATTGTTACCTGAGCATGAATCGGCTATCGGCCATAGATAAAGTAGGGTAAGGGGCAGTGCCCCTTACCCTATTCAGGAGACGAGGATCAGAAGTCGTCGTCGAAGCCGCCGCTGTCGCCGGAGTCGAAGTCGTTGGACTGGCCACCGCCACCGCCACCGTTGTTACGGTTGTTGTAGCCACCGCCGCCACCGCCTTGTGGTTCACGCGGTTTCGGTGCTTCCCAGCCGTTCTCTTCCATCTGGTTCAGGATACGCTCGTGGAACTTGATGTACGCACGTACCGAGAAGCGGGACAGGATCGAGTGGTCTTCGACTGCGTTGCCGTCGGCGCCGCGGGTCATGATCACCATGTCGCGCGGACCGCTGAACACGAATACAGCTTTGTAGTCACCCTTGGTCCAGCCGAGGGTAATGAAACCGTTGGCTTCACGACGGATGGTCAGCTTGACTTGGACGATCGGGCTGTCCGACATTTTGCCGCCGCCTGGCTGATAAACGAACTGCTTCTTGCGGGGAACCACTTGACGCTCTACGAACTCCTTCGAGTTGGCTGCTTCCAGCAATGCCTCGAACAGCACGCCACGGTCGTGCCAGTCCATGTCGACTTCTTTGTGGGTGTTCTTGCCACCTTCCTTGAACACGCCATCGTTGACCTTGAGGACAATGGCGCCGTTGTTCTTCTGCTCCCACATCAGCTGGGCCGGGTACTTGCCGCCTGCGAGAGGTTCAGCAGTAGCCGGCAGGGGCTGACGGTAGTCGTTCAGGATGTGTTTCTTGCGGGGGGTGATCGGAGCGCGATTGCCGTTCATTCGAGACATTCCTTGAAAAGTTTTATTCTGCCAATAGTAATAGGCACGTGAGTAAGAATACAGTTGGCTTATTTAGCCACATAATCCGGCATCGGCTTCTCGTCGAAGTGCGCCTCGATGGCAGCCTCCAACCAGTCGCGGTGACCTTGCTCGCCATGGGCGAGCTTAGCAAACAGCTCGGGGATCAATTCAACGAGTCTGATAACTTTATCAAAATCCTTGTAGTGGTACGTCGTGGATTCCATATCAGCTGCAAGTTCTCGCATACGCTGATTAAAAGGCTTAAGTTCAGACATGGTGGTTTCCTTACATCATCATGAGGAGCCCAGATCGATCCACACCCAAAGGTAAATTGTTAATCGAACCCCTTACTCTACCGACCGTAGAGGCTGACGTCCAGTGGTTCTCTTCAGCGATCTTCTTCACCAAACTCTTGATCTTCTCAGAGGACGACCGGAAGTTGGTGGACTTATCACCAAAGATCTGAAGGGTTAAACGGTTGAAGGGGATGTAATACAGCTCGTCCCCTCCGGTCAATTTGGTGTACCATTGGGTAAAGGGTTTGAGCACACCGGTGTACGACTCCAGCAAATGAAGCCGGGTGTAACCGGGGCACTCGGCCAGGTCAACCACATGGTTGGTCATGACCACACCTTTACCTTTAAAGTCGGGCATACCCACATTGGTCTTTTCAATCAGCTTGTCGTATTTGACAACCAGATTGTCAGCAACCTTGTCAGCCACAGCCTTCCATGCCTTTTGTTTGGCAGTCCTGGCTTCCCATAAAGTAGCGTGTGGGTATTTACCCTTGAGGCCTTTGTAGGTGGGGTAATACACCACCAGCTTCAACGGTTTGCCCCGGCGGGCTTCTTCAATCCACTTCGCCAAGGCAATCATGTCGGCTTCTACATCTTTCGTGAGTTGGTCTGCATCACCCTTCTCACGGTCTTCTGATTGGTAGGCGTCGCGTGCGTTACGGATCAATGTCCGCAGGTTAAACAACACAACGTCTGCACTACGCACCCCCTGACCTCCACCGCCCTCGAGGGCCAGGGAGGTACCGGGGGACATTCCCAAGGTACCTACGGTGCGCATAAGAATTCCTCCAACACAGCGTATGCTTCTTCCATTGGAATACCGAGTGCTTTAAACTCTTCTTCCACTTCGGGGGTTAAAGAAGCCGCAAGGTTCTCACGGTTCAAGGTAACCCCTTCATATTCTTGTTGCTCGTAGATCTCGTCTTCGAGCAGGTGATCTTTGTTGGCTTCGTTATCAGTCATGAAGCCAATCATGGGGAACTCCTTCGAGAGGACGTCCACCACAGGGTTTACAACTGTCGAAGTACCACCGCGTATTTTCAGCTGGCTGAACGGTGGCATCTTCTTGCTTCTAATGAACTCCACGATCTTCGTCGCGAGAGCTCCTGGCTCGACGTCTGGCGTCGTTTCCATGGTGAGGTAGGGTAAGGCATTCTTGTTCTCGTAAAACTCCACCTCGCACTTCTCAGAGGCCTTATCGAGCGTTACTACCAACCCACCCTTCGGATGTTCTTCACCGTGGGCTACACGGTCAAACGAACCGGAGGTGTGCAACTTACCTTTCTGAACCGGGGTGTGTATATGCCCCGCCAAGATGACATGCCGGGTAATCGTTTCCCACCGTTCCAGCAAATGGCCTTTGTGGCGTGCAGCAGAATGCAACTGGAAATCGAAACCACCATGGAGGGCGATGATATCCACCTGATCCATGTTGTTGTCTTTCAGCACCTTGAGTGCCAATTCCCAAATGGCATCCGTCGTCATGGTTCCCATGTTGTCCGGAACATACATGATTGACAGATTGTCCAACTTTTCGTACACATGGATGCACAGGGTATCCACGTAACGTACATCCATCCCCTTAGGTGCCACGCTGAGGAAGTGTTTCGGTTGCCCCCGGTCGTGAGAGGAAGTTCCCTCCAACCAAACAGCAATCATGTCCGGATTAGCCTCGTGGGCTTGGTCCAGGAACTCACTCCCCCAACGGAGTACACGCTGGGCGTCTGTGTTGGGGAAATCAACTTGGTCTTCCATGAAGTCCCCACCAAACAGGACCATGTCCGTTTTGGCAAGGTCATGATCAGTCACCAGGAACTTCGTCAGGTTACCCAAGATGTGTGGCGTGGGTGTCCGTTTGTGTAGCGTGTGCTGATCACTTGTCCAAAGAATCCGCATTTATCTCCCCTTACAGTCCTTTAGCAATCCAGCGGATTATCCGGTGCTTCTTCCCGTGCGGCTTCGCCTTCTTTTGCAACGGCCGCAGGGGTGTCGTCGGTCAGGCCTTCAATCGAGAACTTGCCGCGCATCACTTCAGTGACGAAGGCTCGTTCTTCTTTGGTGATCTTCTCGCCCTTGTGGTGCTTGTACATGATCGGGCGGAGTCTGTCGTTGACGTCGGCCATTTTGATCGGGTCTTTTGGACCACGAACGACGTCCTTGATATAATAGATCTTCTGTTCAACTTCAGGGATCACGCCGTGTTTCTCGAAGTACTCCGGCAAAATCATGTCGGTGTAGGTGATGCGCTTGGTGTCTGCCAGGCGCTCATTGATCTTCGAGGCGATCTGCATGTTCAGGTTCGGGTCGTTGCCGAACTGGGTGTCTGCAGACTTGTGGTGCATGTGCCAGCTGGCCGCACGCAGCAGACGGAAGTCGTCGTTGGTGAGGTTGTGAGAGATCAGCGGTTGGACCAGCAGCACCGGCTCGTGGTCGTCATTACAGACCAAAACAGCACGGGTGCCGTTGTTGGTCAGCGCGCACCACTGTTCGACGTTGAAGTAGTTCACGCCGTGGTAGTTGCCGAGGGCGAATTGCATCAGCCACTTGGTGACGAACTCTTTCTCGTAGAAGACGTGACCGATGTTGAAGGGGATCTCATCATCGCCCATCATCAGTTTGCCGTTGATTTCGTGGACCTTGATCTCGTTCAGGAAGCGGAAGTCTTCCATGATCATGTCTTTACGGAGTTCACGCGACATGTGTTGTCCAGCCATTATCCTAACCTCTTCTTGTCAAGTACACGGAACAGTTCGCCCGTTACGATTACAGTTTCAGCCAGATCGTACCGCACCCCGTCAGACACCGCCTTGGCCGTAAGGATCAGGTGGTATTGAGACTTGCTGTTGTCTTGGTAGGCAATGTCTACTTCGACTTCAGACGTCGGGAACAGTTCTTTGATGTAGCTGTCGAATGCTTCTTTGGTGCGTTCAACCATCGTCTCTGGCGTTGTACCATACGTCGCCCAGAGATAATAAAAACTAGGGACATTCCCAAAGACCTTGCCTTGGTTAGCCCGGCTGGTAAACCAGTACATGAAATGCAGCGCCAACGCTTGCTGGGGAGACTTTACTTCCCACCCGTTAGCAGCTGACATGGTGCTCACACAAAACGTCGCCATACCCTTTAATCCTTCGTGGTTAACTCCTATAGAAATCAAAAGGCGCCAAACAACGTAAGATGGCAAAAAAATAAAGGAACCTAGGGGGCCGTAGCCCCCTAAGTCTAAAATGCATCAGAGGCTGTTACTCAGCCTCGTCTGCACCTCCCCATTTCGCATTCTCCGCACTACTGATGTCAAACATCGATTTAGCGCGGTGGTAGTCGATCGCCGTAAAGGTTTTCTGGAGGTTGGAAATATCCCGCCACTCCAGCCGACCACCGATGCTTTCTTGGTAATGCGTGTGCAGAAGACGACGTTGGTCTTCCTCACCGTCAAAACGCAGAACCCCGTCATGAGCTCTACGCCAGAAGATATTCTCTTCTGCTATCCCCGTACAACGTTGGTGGAAATCGCCACCATAACCCGACGCACGACCATCCAGGTAATCTTGTTGCATGCCTGGGTGAGCCATGATGAAGTCCCGCATATACCCTTGCGAGTTTTGTAGACCGTGTACTGTGCCGAGGTACCCGATCTCAAAGCGCGGAACGTACTCGCCGTCTTGCTGGTTGAGCAACCGCTTACCCAATTCCCAGGCACGGGAGTTGAGAAACGTATTGAAACTCTCCATGGCTTTATCGGCTTGTTGGGCTAACCAACCACCGGCCGACCGAAACATAGCCGCACCTTGGTTGACATACTCGGCATGGTTCTGCATCTGGGAATCAGTATAAGCTCCCGAAATTGCATAGCCGAATGCGTTTGCGCTGTTCATTGCACCTGCCTTACTCGATTAGCTCGGTTTGAGCCATGAGCGTGTTGAGGTTCATAAGGTTAGTGGCAGCCTGCCCGGCATAGTCACCCACCCTGAACGGAATGTTTTTGTCCAGCGTCTGGTGATGACCGAAGCCGCCGTACGCTCGAGCTTTGGACTCGTTATCGAAGACGAGCACGATGTATTCGTTATCGCCGTCGAAGTCAGCGTTCTGCTGCTTACATGCCAGAATCGGAATCTTGATACTTTCGTCTTCAAGGTCCCGGTTCACCTTCAGGAAGAAGCAACGCAAGGACAAGAATTCAATCGATGGGTTTCGACCCGACTGAATCAAGCACTTACGGTTCTCTTCCATGTCACGGAAGAACTCGTCGATCAATGGATCGATGTGGTAAGCGGCTTTGTTGATCCGCGTACGCGCCTGGTAAGGCGTATGGCCACGACGATACAGGAACGACGTGATGTGGATCTCGAGCATTGCCAAGCACATCTTCCACGGTACCAACAACTGGTCCGTATCGATAATACCGGTTTGCGACGTGATCACCGAACGACCGGTAAACGGCAGTGCACCAGAGCACACGTGTTTCCGGTTGATCGCAGGTTTGTTGAAGAGGGCCTTGGGATTGTTTACCTTACGGTATTGATCCGCCAGCGCCACCAAGTTCTTGCCTACAATCTCGACGTTCTTCTTCCGCTCTGCGTCGGACAGTTTCACCACACTGTTGGACTTCAGTGTGTCTGCGATGGCGATATACAGCTTCGCCGTAGCGGGTTGATGCGCGTAAGAATAGATCTCCTTGCCGGACTTTTCCAGCACCATGTTGTAACGGTCTGGCACCTTGATGTAATTACAGAACGCCAAGTGCCGGTTACGCAGGTAGAGCTCGTAATACTGCATCCCATCTTGGTTGGGCTTGTTGAAGTACCGCCGACCATTACCCACCAAGATCCACTGCATGATACTGTCGCAATGCTCGTGGAAGGAGTTGAGGTCGATTTCTTCGATCCCCAGTTCTTCCAGCATCGTGGCAATGATCACACGGGTTGGGTTGGTCTGTTTCTTGACGACCTTCCGATAGACCGGGTCAATGAAGTACCGCGGAATACAGACCTTCGGACTGCCGATCGACACGTTGTTGAAGAAGTTCGAGAAGAAACCAATGTTGACGAAAGCTCGAACACCCTCAGGGACCCGCAACCACAGGTTCGTGTCTTCCCCTTTATCGAGGAACAACTCAGCCTTGTTCCCACACATGGGACAGACCTTGTTACTCCCGATCAAGTAGTTACCCCGCATCTTGGGGTTACCGCAACCACAACTCGCCACGGTGTCGAACGAATTGCCTTGGAACTCCATCCGGGTAAGGCGGATCAGTTCTTCCCGATCCTCTTCCAGGTTGAAGTCAAAGTTGTTCAGGTAGACTGGAGTATGGCGACTGGTATCGTGTTGGTAGTCGTAGTCCTCGTAATCCATGTACAACGGACGCGAGTACTTGGGATCATCTTCCAACGAACCGCCGAACGCTTTGGCGTACTGTCGAAAATAAGGAAGGGGATCCAGATTCTCAGCACTCAGCTTGCCGGTTAGCGCTTTAATGGCTAATTCGTTTGAAGGAGTCAGGTCAGGTAAGTACATACCAAACTCCAAAAGTGAAAAAAGAAATAAAGAGCAGGGAGGCGAAC